>Ga0256828_1001896_pt1 | contig 12835 bp, 12 predicted proteins | sample CV88metaG_FD_185993 | JGI IMG/M metagenome (GOLD analysis project Ga0256828, IMG submission 185993) | Hydrothermal vent microbial communities from East Pacific Rise, Pacific Ocean - CV88 | ecosystem: Environmental > Aquatic > Marine > Hydrothermal vents | place: Pacific Ocean: East Pacific Rise... | reverse complement strand
TAGATCAGGGGATAAGAGCAGATGTAAGTGGTCTTAAAAATTCACCTGCTATATTGCAGTCGATTCAGTTAAGAGAGATTATTTTGCCACCAAAAGTAAAAGAGCAGATAGAGAGAGTTCAAGTTGCAAAACAGGAAGTACAGAGAGCTGAACAAGAGGTTGCAAGAGCGAAACAAGAAGCACTAAAAAGAGCAGCAGAAGCGGAAGGTGTTGCCCAAAAAGCAAGGATAGAAGCTCAGGGTAAAGCTGATGCTGTAACCATAGAAGCAAAAGCAAATGCAAAAGCAAATGAGATAATTGCAAAATCTCTTACAACAAAGTTATTGCAATTGGAACAAATGAAGGTTCAGGCTAAATTCAATGAGGCATTAAAAACAAACAAAGATGCCAAAATTTTCTTAACACCGGGTGGTTCAACTCCAAATATATGGGTTGATACAAAAGATGTACAAAAACGGACAACGGCAAGATAGATATGCAAAAGATAATAGATAGAGTAGATTGGCAAAAGAGTTCTTTGTTGCCTGTTATTGTGCAGGATGTCCAAAATAATGAAGTGCTTATGATGGCATATATGGATAAAGAGGCTTTACAACTCTCGCTGGAGACAAAAATAGCACATTATTACTCAAGAAGTAAAAAGAGGATTTGGAAAAAGGGTGAGAGTAGTGGTCATATACAAACTATACACTCTTTTTATATAGACTGTGATAATGATACTTTGCTTATAAAAGTAACACAGACGGGTGTGGCATGTCATACTGGTCGTCGTTCATGTTTTTTTACAGAGCTTGAATCTGGTGATAGCAATTTGGAAGTTGAAATAGATTCTCAAGCGATGTATGGGGTGATAGATACACTTTATCATACAATACAGGATAGAAAAAATGCAGATCCTTCAACCTCTTGGACAGCTAAACTTTTTGCAAAAGGTGAGAATACAATACTCAAAAAAGTGGTAGAGGAAGCTGGTGAGTTTACTTTTGCATACAAAGATGATGATGATTATGAGATGGTGTATGAAGCCGCAGATTTGACATATCATATGTTGGTTGCACTTGCATCAAAAAATATATCTCCAGATAGGATTAAGCAGGAGCTTTCTAATAGATTTAACATGAGTGGAATAGAAGAAAAAAATTCAAGAGAGGACTGATGAGAGAGAAAATTACTGCCTTTATAGATTCACTTATTATTTATGATTATATACTTTTTGGCAGTACTTTTTTGCTTTTTTTACTTCTTATTGTATTGGCAATCGTCATAAGGAGGAGACTCAAAACTGCTTTGTTTTTGATATTTTTTGCTTTTTTGCTTATAACTGTCGGTGTTTTTGAAGGCTATATTGTGATGCATAAGTTTTTGTATAAAAATTCTATAAAAATTACTTATGAAAAAAAGCTCAATTTTACAAAGGCAGTGGTATTGAAAGGGGTTCTTTTGAATGAGTCAAAATTTGATTTTAGGATGTGTGAAATTAGTGCAAAAGCATATAAAAATTCTACAAACTCAATAAAAAACAAAATATATTCACTTAAACCTTTTCAAAATATGTCGATTTTGGAGTATGATATTAAAAAGGGTGCCAAACGGGAGTTTAAGATTATTGTGGAGCCTTTTGTTTATTCTAAGAAGTATAATATTGTGGTGGAGGCTGATTGTAGATGACTTTGTTTAATATTTGGCACTATATTGTCTTGTTGATATTGTTACTGGTCTTTGTAGGCGGTGTTGTTGCTTCTCTTAGACAACCAAACAAAAAGCTGGTAACACCTATGCTTATATCTGTCAGTTTGATTGTTGCTCTTGTAGCTGGTTTTTCTCTGGTTGTTGTAGATAAATATACAAAAAAAGTACAACTTTATAAAGTAAAAAACAGACGGCTTTTGAGTATTGAAAAAATTGCATATAGCGGTATAGTAAAAAACAGTGGAAATTATACAATAGGTAAAGTCACATTTAAAGTAAAACTTGTAAACAAAGGGCATGTTACAGGTAATGTAAAATCTGGTTCATTTTTTAAGCCTAGTGGTTTTTTGGACTTTTTTTCAGCAAAAGGTACACTTGACAAACCACAAACAATTGAAAAAGAGTTTGTAGTAGCAAGGAACTTGAAGCCGGGTAAAGCAAAATCATTTAGAGTCTATTTTGATTATCCGCCATATTTTAGAAACGTATCACACTTTACAAGTGTTGAGGGGCATTAATATTTAAGGTTTAGAGGTTTTAGTGCCTTGTTTATGTTTTTTATCTGTTGATTTTTGTTCCTACACCATTGCGGTGCAAGTAGTGTATCGTCATCAATACCAGCTGTGACTCTTTGTATGGAGACGTTTTCTGGTTTTAAGGCTATCGACTCTACAAGGATATCAAGGTAATCTTCCTGTGTTATTGGTACAAATTTGCCTTTTAGATAGTCATTTCCCAAAGCAGTTCTTTTTACTACATACAAAGGATGGTATTTTACAGAATCTATCCCCCAGTTATATGCTTCTTTGGCTGTATTTAGCATCATCTGTTTTGTTTCATCAGGCAGACCAAATATAAGATGCCCACAAACAAGCAACCCTTTTGATTTTGCTTTGAGTATCCACTCTTTTACATTTTGGCTGGTGTGACCTCTGTTTATTTTTTTTAGTGTTTCATTATAGATAGATTGTATTCCAAACTCTATCCATATCTCTTTTTCTTTGCTTAATTCTACCAAATATTCAAGTGTTTCATCAGTGATGGAATCAGATCTTGTACCTATACTAAGACCAACAACATCATCAAAAGACAGAGCCTCGTCATATAGTGCTTTGAGTGTTTCAAAAGGGGCGTAAGTGTTTGTAAATGATTGAAAATAAACAAGAAATTTTTTGGCACCATATTTCTCTTTTTGGAGTTTGCTTATGGTTTGAAACTGTTCTTTGAGCTGTGCAAGTTGTTGTTGCAAAAAAGGGTTGGTGGTTGAATTTAGATTAAGATGAAAACCTTTTAGGTCTTGTATCTGGTTTGTACTTGCACTAAAAGAGTCATTTTCACAAAAAGTGCAACCACCTTTTGCAACCGTTCCATCTATATTGGGGCATGTAAAACCAGAGATATTTATACCGACTTTATAAACCTTGCATCCAAATTTGTCTAAAAGGTATTTACCGTATGTATATAGTTGTTTCAAGTATTTCCTATACTATATATTTGCCAGTAAAACAAGCAGTACAATAGTTGTCCGTCGTTGCTTCTACACTTCTTAGCAATGCTTCTTCATCTATATATGCCAAAGAATCTGCTTGAATAAAATCACATATCTCATCTTCGCTCATGTTGGCTGCTATAAGATTTTCTTGATCTGGGGTATCTACACCATAAAAACATGGGTGTGTTGTTGGAGGAGAGGATATTCTCATATGCACCTCTTTTGCTCCAGCCTCTTTTAGCATTTTTATAATTCTAAGAGATGTAGTTCCCCTTACTATTGAATCGTCCACAACTATAACTCTTTTACCTTTTATGATATCAACCAAAGGGGAGAGTTTCATTTTGACTTTTAGATCTCGCATCTCCTGTGTAGGCTCAATAAAAGTACGACCAACATAGTGATTTCTCATAATTCCCATTTCGTATGGGATGCCACTTTCTTGAGAATATCCGATAGCTGCAGGTACTCCCCCATCTGGTACAGGTATAACCAAATCGGCTTCTACCGGTTTTGATTTTGCCAATTCTCTACCCATGTTTTTTCTTGTTTGATATACATTTTTGCCAAATACATTGGAGTCTGGTCTTGCAAAATATACATATTCAAATATACAGTGTTTTGGTTCTGGCTCAAATATCTGTATGCTTTTTGGTTCTCTTCCCTCTTTAAATATGATAAGCTCACCGGGGTTTATATCTCTTACAAACTCTGCACCTACCAAATCAAATGCACATGTTTCACTTGCTACAATATAGCCACCATTGGGCAGTTTGCCAAGTGAAAGAGGTCTAAAACCATGCCTGTCTCTCATGGCAAACATTTTTGTACGACTTAAAAATATTAGAGAAAATGCTCCTTCTATCCTTTTTACCGCATCTATTATTCTTGGTGTAAGCTGTTCTTTTTGACTTTTGGCAATAAGATGGATAAGATTTTCGGTATCCATGAAGGTTTGAAAAATTGCACCTTTTTTAATCAGTGCTTCTCTGACTTCCTGAGCATTTGTCAGGTTGCCGTTGTGAACAATTGCCATCTCACCTAAATCATATCTGGCGAATACAGGCTGAGCATCAAGTATAGAATCATCACCGGCAGTTGAGTATCTTGTGTGACCAATAGCAGAAGATCCACTGAGTGTTTCAAGTTTTTTCTCATTAAAAACACGAGTAACAAGACCTCTTTTTTTGATGGTGTGTAGTTTTTTATCATCAGCAGAACTTATTCCAGCTGCTTCTTGACCACGATGTTGGAGTGCATGAAGTGAAAAGTAAGCAAGTTTTGAAGCCTCTTTGTGACCAAAAATACCTACAACCGCACACTTTTCATTGACATTTTCTAGCAAAACATTTTCCTTGAGTTATTATGGTGCAAATTATACAAAAAACACCCTAAAAAATTTATAATAGAACCTCTTTTAGAACTTCTTCAATTCTATTAAGCCCAACAATTTCAACCGAATCTCTTACCTCTTTTGGAATATCTTCCAGATCTCTTTGGTAGTTTTTCTCAGGTATCAAAACTTTTGACATACCAGCTTTGTGTGCTGCTATTAGTTTCTCTTTTAAGCCACCAATTGGCAATACATTTCCACTTAGCGAAAGCTCTCCCGTCATTGCAATTTCAGATCGTATCTTTTTGCCACTTAGAATTGAAGCTATTACACTTGCCATTGCTATACCGGCACTTGGACCGTCTTTTGGTGTAGCTCCATCTGGCACATGGATATGAAGATCATATCTTTTATAAACTTCACTTGGATCTACTTTTGTTTTTTCTTCTTGCTCTTTTGCACTTAGCGGGATATTGTCTTGGCTTATTTTGAGTTTTTTTGTATCTATGAGAGTTTTTACAACACTCATTGCAATTCTTGCACTCTCTTTCATAACATCACCAAGGCTTCCTGTGAGTTGCATTGAGCCTTTGCCTTTTATCCTGATAGATTCTATTTTGAGTACATCACCTCCGACAGAAGTCCATGCAAGACCGTTTACCACACCAACGACAGGTTTTTTGTCTGTTTTTTCAATTTCAAAAACAGTTTTTTCAAAATACTCTTTGATATTTTTCAGTGTTATGGAGATCTTGTCAGTTTTTGGATTTTGCAATATCTCTTTTGCCGCTTTTCTGCTCATGTCGGCTATTCTTCTTCTTAGATTTCTTACACCTGCCTCTCTTGTATAGCTGTGTATAAGCTCTTTTAGAGCAGGTTTGGAGATGCTTACTTCAGAATTTTTCAGACCATGTTTTTTTAGTTCCTGTGGTATCAGGTATCTTTTTGCTATTTCAAATTTTTCCTGAGGTGTGTATGAACTTATGGTTATAAATTCCATCCTGTCTCTAAGAGGAGCAGGGATACGACCAACATCATTTGCAGTTGCTATAAATATAACATCACTTAGATCTATATCAAAGTTAAGGTAATAATCTCTAAAAGCTGAATTTTGTTCAGGGTCTAGTATCTCCAAAAGTGCTGCTGTTGGATCACCCCTTTGGGATCTTGAAACTTTGTCTATCTCATCAAGTACAATAACGGGGTTCATTTTTTTTGCATCTATGAGTCCCTGTGTTATACGACCGGGCATTGCTCCTACATATGTTCTTCTGTGTCCTCTTAACTCGTTTACATCTTCAAGACCACCAAGTGCTATCCTTATAAGAGGTCTTTTGAGTGCTGTTGCGATAGAGTTTGCCAAAGATGTTTTACCTACACCCGGAGGTCCGTTAAAACAAAGTATGGCACCAACATTATCTTCATGCCCTATACCTCTTAACTCAAGCAACTCTTTTACGGCAAAATATTCTACTATTCTTTCTTTTGGTTTTTCCAGTGAGAAGTGGTCTTGGTTTAGTTGGTTTTGTACATCTTCTATCTTTAGAGATTTTTTTGCCAAATCTGCAAAAGGTATATCCAAAACCCAATCAAGGTATGTTTGTGTCATAGCAGCATCTGAAGAGTCTGGATGCATCCTTGCAAATCTTTCTATCTGTTTGTGTATCTCTTTGTAGGCATCTTTGGACATTTTGTCTTTTTTATCATTTAGCTTTTTACGGTATTGTTCTATCTCTTCATCTCGTGAGGTATCAACACCCAGCTCTTTTTGTATCTCTTTTAGCTGCTCTTTGAGAAAATATTCTTTGTTTACCTGTTCAATATGTGTGTGTACTTTACTTCTAATCTCTTTTTGAAGTTTGTTTGCTTCAATCTCATCAATAAGATAGTCCAGAAGGTCTGAAAGCCTTTGTTGTGTATCTGTTTGTACAAAGATTTTGTATGCTTGTGATTTTTTCATTTTCAGTGTTGAACATATCAGGTCTATTATGCGGTCATAATCGCTGTTTTGTTCTATTGTCCTGAGCAGATCTGCATGAAAAAAGTTATTTAGGTTTGAAAGTACTCTTACCTTTTCTCGCACAACCTCCAAAAGAGCATCTATTATTGGTGAATCAGAATTGAGAGATTGGAGTATATCCACATGGGCTACTAGTGGATTTGACTGCACTTCAAAGAGTGTTTTTGCTCTTGCAAGACCTTGAAAAAGTATCTTCACTCTCCCGTCTGGCAGAGCAACTTTTCTCATAATTGAGCCTACAACTCCCGCATCATACAAAGAGTCATAACCTCTCTCACCCTCTTTTGTCGGTTTTGTAGAACATACTATTACCAAAGAGTCATCTTCTATCGCTTTTGTTACTGCTTTTATGTTTTCTTCGTCACTTAAAAAAATAGGTGAAATCATAAAAGGGTATAAAAAAAGTTCATCCTCTGCAACGACGGGAAGGTCTGTTGGGAATTTTGCATAATTATTTAGATTCATATTTATTTCCATCTTTTGTTTTGTAAAATTTCATTTTTTAACATCTCGTATTCTTCTTGTGTTATTGCACCATCTTGTCTGAGTCCTCTTAGCTCGTTGAGTTGATTTTGCTCAACAGAGTCCTGCTTGAGAAAATCTTGTTTCTCTTTTTGAATCTCTTTTGTTGTTAGTGGAGATTGTGAAGTTTGCATTTTTTGTATTGGTTGTGTCTCTTTTGGTGTTTGAGGCAAAGATAAAGGGGCTGTCTCTACATCCTGAACTGAGTTCCTTGAAACAACACTTCTTGTATCTGGAATCAAAAAAGCATACCAGCTTGATGTTCCGTCACCCTCAAACCATGCTCTGTACCAAGGTGTATTTGCTCTGTCTATCTCATCCCATTTGATCCAAGGCTGAGGTTTTATAGATCTGTAATAAGCGGCACTTTTTGGTTTGTCCAGTCTGTCATAAAGTGAAGCTATGGTCTCGTTAAGTGCTGCTTGAGCCAGATAAAGTCTCGTAAGCATTGTATCTACTATTTCATAATACATTGAGTTTGGGTATTGCATTTTAAATTTGTTTGCGGCAATGATGGCATCATTTATGAGAGCCTGATCTCTTCTTGGGTTTGGAAGTGCCATATATTTTGCTTTTATTTTTAAAAAATCAGCTTCCTCTTTTTGGTTGATGTTTGCATATCTTTTTGTGTATTCATTAAGAAAATGTTCACTTAGCAAATATTCACCATAGTGCATATGTGCAATAGCGAGTATCATCGTAGCTTCCGGCAAAAGCGGTGAGCCTATATGCTCACCCTGTAAAGATGAGTAGTAGTTGTCTGCTTTTTCCAAATTTCCATCTGCAACACTCTGGATCATCTTTCCATACCAGTAAAGGGCTGGTTTGTTGTATTCATCCAAATCTTTGGAACATCCTGCAAAAAACACAAATGCAAGAAGCACAAGCGATATTAAATTTATTTTTTTATTCATATAAAACCCGTTGGTAATAATTTTTTCTTTAAAAGTTTGTATTTTATCCAAAAAAGATATAACACTGGTTAAATTGGGTATGATTTATGCTATAATTTATAAATTTTTACAAAGGTTTTTTATGAAATTTGAGATAAGTATGCCGCTTTTGGGATTTGAAGATGTAAAAGAAGTTGAACTTGAGAAGATAGATGATATCTTTATGAAGATGCAGGCAGTCGGAGAGGAACACATCTCTTTTACCCTTGTAGATCCGTTTGTATTGAGAGATTATGATTTTGAAGTGCCAAAAAATATAGAAGAGCTTTTGGAAATAAACAGAGACTCAAATATAATTATTTTAAATATTGTACTGATTCAGACACCTATTGAGGATTCTGTTGTTAATTTTATCGGACCTCTTATTTTTAATACAGATAACAAAAAAGCTGCTCAGGTGATTTTGCAGGATTCTACAAAATACGGAGTAGCTGAAAAGATATCTACTTTTTTGAACAAAGCATCTTAGTAATTGTCAAAAAACCATAAAAATCCCAGTATAAGCCCCGGGGTTTTTTGGTATGTTTCATCAAGCATGAAGTTTTTTGCATCTGCTTTGTTTATATAAATTACCTCTATATCTTCTTCTGGTAATCCCCCTCCGTCGTTGCACTTCATACTTTCATCTACCTGTGCAAAATAGAGTGTTTGTTTTGTACCTGAGATACCGACACTTGTAAAAAAAGAGGTGATTTTTTTGATATTTTGAAGTGGTACATCATACCCACACTCTTCGAGTATCTCCTCTTTTGCTATCTCTTTGTTGCTTAGTTTTTTATCTATTATACCCGCACAAAGTTCGTATGTGTATCCATCTGTTTTGTTTTGATTAAGTACAGTTGCTCTTAGCTGTTTTACCACTACAAAAGCCTCTTTTTCTTTGTGCCAAAGAAGTATGCTTACACTGTCATGACTTAGTACTGCTTCCCACTCTTTGTTATCATTTTTGTGAGTGTAGTTTATCTTTATGGGTTTTATAAACTTCGGATTTTGCAGTGTTGTGATAGAGTTTATTGTATCCATAGTCTAATTTGCTTTTGCTACTGTTGTTGTTTTTGCATAGTAGCAAACACTTGGGGTTTGTTTGTGTTTTTTGTATGTTGTATTGTTGGCTATATGCAAAGCTATACTTTCGTTGTAGTTTTTACAAAGTTTTCTAAAAGATTTCAACTCTTTGCCTTTTAGTTTTTTTGTAGTTATCTGCACTACACTCAAAGGGTTGATTGCTACTGAGTGTTTTCTTAACTCAAAGTGCAGGTGTGGACCTGTTGATCGTCCTGTTGTACCTACATAAGCAATAGTTTGCCCTTTTTTCACTCGTTTGCCCCGTCTAATACCTCTTCTAAAAGATTTTAGATGTGCATATCTTGTTTCATAACCGTCAGCATGTCTTATCTTTATAAGGTTGCCGTATGTACCCATTCTAGCAGCATAAACAATGATACCACTTCCCGCTGCAACGACGGGAGTACCTCTTCTGGCTGCATAATCTATACCAAGATGAGCTTTCCATTTGTGAAGTACGGGGTGCCATCTTCTTTTTGTAAAATATGATGATATTCTTGCACCTCTTACAGGTTTTGCAAGTAAAAAACCCTCTACCTCATGCCCTTTTTCATCATAGTACCTTCCGTCGTTGTTTAGATAGATATAGTGTTTTTTACCCCTTAACTCTATCATGGCGGCTTTTAGTATAGGCATAGAAAAAGGATCACCGAGTCGGTATTTTTGATCATAAATCATAGCGAGTTCATCGCCTTTTCTCAAATCAAGTTTAAAATTGAGTGAGTGTCTGAAATTTGCCACAAAAATCTGTGCAAGTTTTTTTGAGCCTGTTTGCCTGATTATATCTATATAGGGTGAGTGTTGTATTTTTAGTGTGAAGGCTTCTGTTTTTGTTGTGCTGATTATCGGGATAGCTTCAAAATTGTACTTACCGTCGTTACCTCTGTATATGTGTATTTGCAACTCATCATTGAGTGGTAGAAGTATCTGCTCTATCTCTTTATTTGAGTTTCTTAGTATTTGATAATGGACACCGGCTCTCATCTCCTCAGTGAGCCTTTGGTCATCTTTGTCCAAATCATAATAGAGTCTTTTTATAGGCAGTTTTTCTTTTTGCAAAAAATCAAGGTAAGTTTGATTGCTTACCCACCTGTACCTATCTACATAGGAGCTAAAAAGTGAAGTTGTAAGTAAAAAAAATATCAAAAATCTAATCATGGGTGAAACTTTATCAAAAATTGGCTTAGTTAAGATATAATCACAACATTATTTTTAAAAGAGAGTTGATGAAATATATATTTTTATTGTTTGTTTTGGTTTTTGAGTTGTTTGGCGGTGTTTTGAGGACACCTGTTTTGAGTGTAGATTCCAAAGAGAGTACTGCAACCATAAAAGCAGCAAATATATCGGTGGGTATGAGTGGATTTATCTCTCATCATATTGCAAAAGGTCATATGAGTATCTTAAAAAATATCGTTGTGTCAAAATATGACAAACAGACACAGATAGCTACTTTGAAAATGACTCCGTATGATGCTTTGAGACAAAATTCACTTCCTGATGGGGAGTGGAATGTAGTAGTTGGAGATACCGCGATACTTGCATTTGGTTATAATCGTGGTGTATTGATAGCTCCAAGTGAAGATATATATTATCGTATCACAAGAGCTGTATCCAAAATGCAATGGGTACATCCTGATATTTTTGCAACTATTTTGTCTTTTAAAGGGCATCCTACACCACTAAAAAGTGATTTTTTGGCATTGAGCAAAGCTATGTCTGTTGGTTTGGTTTTTTTATATCTTGATGAAAAATTATATACGGTTGATTCTAAAAGTTTTAAGATATTGAGCATAGCAGATGCACCACTAAAACAAGAGAGTGTAAAGCTCCCTTTTTATTCTAGAGTTGATGAGATAGAAGCTGCATGGTGGGGAGAGGGAAGTGATGAGATGCAAAATTATGAGCCATACTATTTTTCTTTGTTAAAAGAATCAAACCCAAACAACAAGACACTTCAAGATGAGATAGAAAAATTCAATAAAAAGGTTGCAAAATGATAGATAAAAAACATATACAACACTTTGCAGATATTGTGGGTGAGGAGAATGTTTATAGTGACAAAGCCCACCTTATAGCTTATTGTTACGATGCAACAAGGAACAGGTTTGAGCCTGATGGTGTTGTGTTTCCAAGGGATGAAGAAGATATCAGCAAGATTTTAAAATATTGTAATGAGCATAAAATCGTTATAGTACCAAGAGGTGCAGGGAGTGGTTTTACCGGTGGAGCATTGCCAAGTAACGGCGGGATAGTTTTGGCACTTGAAAAACATATGAATAAAATATTGGAGATTGATCTCAAAAATATGGTTGCTGTTGTTCAGCCCGGAGTTATCAATAAAGATTTGCAAAAAGCAGTAGAGGAGGTTGGTCTCTTTTATCCGCCAGATCCTGCATCTCAGGAGTATTCTACACTTGGTGGAAATGTAAGTGAAAATGCAGGTGGAATGAGAGCTGCAAAATATGGGATAACAAAAGACTACGTGATGGCTACAAGAGCGGTATTGCCAAACGGTGATATCATCAGAGCGGGTAAAAAAACCATCAAAGATGTGGCAGGATACAACATAAGCGGTATTTTGGTTGCAAGTGAAGGTACTTTGGCGGTACTTAGTGAGATAACACTTCGTCTTATCCCAAAACCAAAACTTACAAAAACAGCTATGGGTGTTTTTGACAGTGTACATGATGCAATGGAGGCTGTGTATAAAACAATGGCAAGTGGAATAACACCGGTTGCAATGGAGTTTTTGGATAATCTGACAATAAAGGCGGTTGAGCAAACTTTTAACAAAGGGTTGCCGACTGATGCAGGGGCATTGCTTGTAACTGATGTGGATGGTAATCTTGAGGAGGATTTGAATTTTCAACTCGCTCAGATAGAGAAGGTTTTTCGTGAAAACGGGTGCCAAGAGTTTAAAATAGCAAAAGATGATGCAGAGGCTGCAGATATCTGGTTTGCCAGAAGAAATGCTTCTCCCGCTTTGAGTGTGTACGGAAGTAAAAAACTCAATGAAGATGTGACAGTACCAAGAGCGGTATTACCACAGCTTTTGGAAAAATTTTATGCCATAGCAAAAAAATATGATGTAAATATACCATGTTTTGGACATACTGGTGATGGTAATGTGCATACAAATGTGATGGTTGATGGCAGTGATGAAGAGCAGGTAAAAGTAGCCTACAAAGCTATAGAGGAAGTGTTTGCCGCAACTGTTGAACTTGGAGGAACTCTTAGCGGAGAACATGGCATTGGTCTTGCAAAAGCTCCATATATGCACATGGCTTTTTCAGATGAAGAGATGGCACTCTTTAAGTCTATTAAGATGGCATTTGATCCAAATAATATACTTAATCCATCAAAAATGGGTTTGTCCTGATTAGAGGATTTTAAACCCGTTTATCTATTACCAAAAAAACAATAAGAATTATCCATAGTAAGATAACGATAGAGTAGTAAATATATCCACCTCTAGGTAATGTATTGGCTACTCTGTTTTGTTATGCTTTCAACTAAGCCCATTTAAGTTCAGGTTTAATGTGTTGAGTTGCACATTCTGTAAGATATGAATTAATCAAGTTCTGATAAGAAATTCCTGTCTCTTTTGCCAAATTTTTAAAATAATCTATTGTAGTAGTCTCTATACGGATAGAAATTTGTTTCTTTACATGTTTTGCATATGGGTTTTTTATAGAATTACTGAAGTCATATTCTTCTCTCATGATAAACACTCCTTGTAGCTTTTCTTGTAGAGATAA
>Ga0256828_1001895_pt1 | contig 12839 bp, 15 predicted proteins | sample CV88metaG_FD_185993 | JGI IMG/M metagenome (GOLD analysis project Ga0256828, IMG submission 185993) | Hydrothermal vent microbial communities from East Pacific Rise, Pacific Ocean - CV88 | ecosystem: Environmental > Aquatic > Marine > Hydrothermal vents | place: Pacific Ocean: East Pacific Rise... | reverse complement strand
CTATATAGAGGATTTAATAATAGAAGTTTATATATAGGTTTCTAATTTTTTATTTATAGAGCTATGCCAAAGTTTAAGAAAATCAAATCTATTATAAATTTTGGCTCCTAGCTCTATTTTATAATCCATATATGGCTGTCCTAAGTTCCAAAAATCAAAATTATTTTCTTCTAAATATTTAGCCAAAAGTACCAATTGGGCTGTACCATAATTTTTATATTTTTTCTCTTTGCTACTAAAACCACTCAAACTAGTATATGTAGCACCAATAATATAACCTATCTCTCCTGCTATTACTCTATTATTATCTCTTATGCTAACAGATATAACTTTAAAATTTTTATCTATACCTCTTGTGCTATACAAAGTTTCCAAATATTTTTTTGTAAACCAACTTTTTTTATGATAGCTATTAATACCATAAAAAACATCATCTAAATCTGTAGATAGTTCTATTTTTAATTTTTTTTGTTTAATTATCTTTTGTACTTTTTTACGAATATATAAATCTTTGAAATGCAAAATAGCATAATCATACTGTATTTCAGGCACAAGCAGTTCTAAACCTCTATAGTTTTCTGTAACAGCTATAAATCCAGCTTTAGCTTGTGCAATATAATATTGAGGAGAAAAATTATCACTCCAGTAGTAATTATTAACCATATTTGGATATATAATATTATTTAATTTTGACTCTTCTAACATATCAAATGGCAGATAATCTATAGTGGGTTCTACTTTATTCATAATATATATTTTACATAAAATTATCTTAGGCTACTACACAAATAAATAGATTTTAAATAGAGATTTTTTAAAGAGTAAAACACAAGAGAAAAAATCTCTTGCTTGTATAAAGATAAAATGACTATCTTTTTGAAAATTGTGGAGAACGACGAGCTTTTTTCTTTCCTGGTTTTTTTCTCTCAACTACTCTTGAGTCACGAGTTAATAATCCCATAGGTTTTAAAATAGCTCTAAAGCCCTCTTCATACTGAACTAATGCTTTAGTAATACCATGTTTAACAGCATCAGCTTGTGCTGAATAACCACCACCTAGAGTTACTGCTTTGATATTTACAGACTCTAACTGTTTTGTAGCTTCAAGTGGAAGTCTAACTTTCATTTTTAGTGTCTCATGTCCACCTAACCACTCATCTAATGTTTTACCATTGATAGACATTTCACCATTACCAGGTGTTAGCCATACTTTTGCTATAGCTGATTTTCTTTTTCCTGTTGCATAGATAGTTTTAGCCATTCTTATGCTCCTTTGTTAATTTGTGCAGTATGTGGATGTTCAGGTCCAGCATATACTTTTAATTTTTTAAGCATTGCTCTACCAAGTTTTGTTTTTGGAAGCATACCTCTAACAGCTAATCTATAAAGTTTTTCTGTATTATTAGCCAACATATCATCTAGTTTTTTACTTTTTGTAGAACCAAAATAACCAGAGTGTGTAAAATACTCTTTTGTATCTAATTTAGTACCTGAAAATTTTGCTTTTTCGGCATTAATAATAACCACATAATCCCCACAATCAACATTTGGAGTAAATGATGGTTTATGTTTACCTCTTAAATATGTTGCAACTTGAGTCAATATACGACCAAAAGTTTGACCTTCAGCATCAATGAGAATCCAATCTCTTTGTACTTCATGAGGCTTCATGACAGATGTCAATTTCATGTTGTATCCTTGGAATAAAATAAGCCAATTTGGCTTTTGTGAGTGGAATTGTACTATAATAATATTAATCTATTCTTAATTTAAGCAAAATTTAAGCTTTAAACTCTTTTTTAATATATTTTATAAAATATTATGTAAACTATTTGCTTCTAACATCCACTTATGTAGTGCATTCCAATCTTCATCTTCTATCATTTTTTTACAAAGTTGCATCTCTTTATTAAAAACTTCTATAGACTCTAACAAATTTTCCCTATTTTGTCTAAAAATATCTTCCCACATACTTGGAGAGCTTTTTGCTATACGACTCATACTTTTAAATCCCCCACCTGCTAATGCTACAATATTAGCTGAATCTTCTTGTTTCATTACAGAATTTGCTAATGCGTAACTAACAGCATGAGGCATATGAGATATAAATGCAGCATGTCTATCATGCTCTTTTGCATCCATAAAAATAACTTTTGCACCTATATCACTAAATATAGTATTAGCAATATCATTTTGTAATTTCCCACTTTTTTCACTATCACAAACAACCATTACTTTATCTTTATATAAATTATCTATTGAAGCAGTTGGTCCAAATTTCTCCGTACCAGTCATTGGATGAGCTGTAACTACAAGTTTTCTCATTTTAGAAGGAATACTTTTTGATATTTTAGATTTACTGCTACCAAAATCTATTATAGTAGAATTAGGATTGACATCTTCTAATTTTTTAATAGTTTCAATAATTGCATCTACAGGAATAGTTAATACTATAACTGAACATTTTTTTATATCTTCAAAATTATCATAAATTTCATCTACAAGATTTAATACCAAAGCCTCTTGTCTATGATTTTTATTATGGTCATAACCAATAACATGATACTTTTCAGGAAACTTTTTTAATGCCAATCCTAATGAGCCACCCATCAAACCCAAACCTATAATTCCAATATTCATCTATTCTCCCTTATTTAACAGGTGATTATAGCACTTTTTTAGTGAAAAAAAGATACACTAATGCTATTTTTATAAACAAGCTATATATTTAAGGGATTATTAATTATATGAATAAGATTCTACCACTATCAGTTCTACTAAGCTCAATACTTCTTGCTCAACCTATTACCAAAATAGAATATAAAGGTCTAATGCACTTATCCAAAGATGTTGCATCAGAAATATCTGGTATTCATGTAGGAGATGAGTTTGATATAAACAAGATAGATGAGTCTATCAAAAAATTTTATAAACAAGGCTATTTTTTAGATATATGGGTCTCTGCTACAGATGATGGAGGACTAGTTTACAATTTTAAAGAGAAATCAACAATATCCAAACTAGAAATGAATGGATATAGCTCAGATGATGAACAAGAAGCACTCTTTATTGAAATAGGACTAAGAAAAGGTGACCTATATGATAAAAAGAAAATAGAAGAAGCAAAAAAGAAATTAATTAAAAAAATTGAAGCCGAAGGATATTATGATACTGTTGTAGAGGTAACAGTAAAACCAAAAGAGGATAGTGTAGCCTTGATATTTGATGTCAATAAAGGGGAAAAGATATATATTCAAAATATTGACTTTGAAGGTGCTAAAAAAATAGATACAGAAGAGCTAGAAGATGCCTTAGCTAACAAAGAGAGAGATACATTAGGATGGTTACCAGGATTAAATAATGGAGTAGCACATATTGATCAACTCGAATATGATGCATTTAGAGCCAAAGATGTATATATGAAAAATGGATACTTAGATGCACAAGTAGATGAACCTCTAATGCGTGTAGATAATGGTTCATATCTAGCAGATATTACATATCAAATTAGTGAAGGTGAACAGTATCGTATAAATAATGTAGAGATAGATGGTTTAGTAAGTGGACTTAATGAAAAAGAGATATTAGATGAATTGAGCTTAATAAAAGGCAAAATATTTAATGTTGAAAAACTAAGAAAAGATTTAGCTCTAATAAAAGAAAAAGTGGCTAATTTAGGTTATGCCTATGCAAAAGTTACTCCAAATTTTAAACAAAATAAAAAAAATCATACTGTAGATATTCAATTTTTAGTTAAACCAGGAAATAAAGTATATATAAATGATGTTATTATATCTGGAAACTACTCTACAAAAGATAGAGTTATTAGAAGAGATATATATCTTGCACCTGGTGATTTATTTAATCTAACAGATTTAAAAGATAGTAAAAGTGCTTTGGGTAGAAGAGGATATTTTGAAAAAGTTGATATAGAACAACAAAGAGTTAATGCAAACAAAATCAATCTATTAGTAAAAGTAAAAGAGACAGCAACAGGTAGTATCCAAGTTGGTGGTGGATATGGTTCATATCAACATTTTATGGTAAATGCAGCTCTTTCTGATAGAAATATATTTGGTTCAGGAATTAGTTCTAGCCTTAGCTTTGATTTATCAAAAGTATCAAGAAATTATGCTTTTTCTATTAATAATCCAAGAATTTTTGATAGTGAATATAGTTTAGGTATGAGTATATATAATAACTCATATGAATATCCAACTTATAAACATGATACATTTGGAACAAGTGTAAATGTAGGTAAACAATTAACTAGAAATTTATATGGATATATGGGTTATAGTTATAGTAAAAATAAAATCGATTCAAACGAATCAACAACAGATTTAGTAAGTAGCGTATTTAGTAATGAAGATTTAAGCTATGCAAAAAGTACTATTACTACTGGATTATCTTATGATACTACAGATGACTATTTTGTACCAAGAAGAGGTATTATATTAGGTGGTTCTATTAGCTACTCTGGAGTTGGTGGAGATGAAGAGTTTTTAGCTTATTCAGGTAGATTTGGTGCATATTATGGTTTAGAAGATATTATTAATTATGACTTAATACTTAGATATAAACTTCGTGCCAATATGTTACAAGATGAAGGACATATCTCTGGACCAGAAAAACTATTTTTGGGTGGTGTATCATCAGTAAGAGGTTATCAACCTTATACAATAGCACCATCAACTTATGGTACTAATGAGGATGGAGAAACAACAAGAACCATTCTTGGTGGTAAAAAAAGTATGGTAAATACAGTTGAAGCTAGTATTCCAATATCTACTGCTGCGAGAATGCGTTTGGCATTTTTCTTGGATTATGGTATGATAGGAGAAGAGAGTTTTGATGAAATTCGTAGAGCAGGTTATGGTGCATCTATAGAGTGGTACTCTCCTATGGGTCCAATCAATTTAGTATTTGCTAGAGCAAAAAATCCAGGTAAATTAGAGAGAACATCTAGCTTTGAATTTACAATGGGAAGAAAATTCTAAAAAAGTCAAATATCAATGAATTAAGAAAAAGAAGTGATACTTTAGCTCCACTAAAAAGAGATAATACTAAAGTTACATTTCTATAAAACTATTTAATTCATTGGCATTTAAAAAAAGTCTATCTTAACCAATTTTCAAATAAAAGATTTTTTTCTATATCATTAATAATTTCAAAAATTTTATCATTACTAACTAATATTGCATTTTGAGCTATGGCTGTAGATGCTATTAAAAAATCTAAATCATTTTTTTTCAAAGCCTTTTGTGCTATTCCTATCTTGTTTTTATATCTCTTTTTTAGACTAGCAAAAATATTTATATCTTCTAATTTTAAATCATAAATAGTCAAATAGGTTTTAATAAGAGTTATAGCATTATTAAAAATATCTATCTGCTCCTGATTTGTAGCATACTCTAACCCATAAGAGAGTTCATATAGTGTTAAAATAGAGACACCTACACTATCTTGATTTGAAATATTTATTAGCTTTTTCTCAATTATAGAACTATAGATTGAATTATTATCTACCAAATAAGAGATAATATTTGTATCTAAAATATATTTTTTAGTCATAAGTTTACTCTATAATTTGATTGCGAGGTTTAAAATTTTCTCTTGCTTCAATTCTAGCTTTTTTTAAATGTTCAACCATTTCTGGAGTAAATGAACCTTTCATCTTTGTTGCAAATTCACCCCACTTGCTCTTTTCTTTGATTTTTGTTTGAGATGGGATAAACTCTTTTTTTAAAAAATCAACAAAAAGAATTTTTATATCTTCTATAGAGTATTTTTCAATACTATTTAGCAATTGAGGATTTTCAATTGTAATATTTCCAATATTTATAGTCATTATTATCTATCCTTTTGTTTTTTATTATTATAGCAGATTTTAATTAGAGTATATATTTCCTGATTTTCTTATTAAAAAATTAACTAAAAACGATAGTCAGGTAAAATTTGACTATCCAAAATCTTTAATTTAATCTTATTGGGTCTCTCTATCTCTTTTAATTTCTCTTTTGCTAAATAGAGTGAACTATCTGCTTTTATAATTAAAGTATTATCTTTTAAAAGAAATTCAAAATTTTTAACAGATGAATTTTCATGTAAAGATATAGATATAGAGTATATAAAACTAAGTATCTCCAACTCTTTTTTAGATGGTAATAGAGATTTATACTGCTTATAAACCTCTTTTTCATATAAACCTTTACCTCCAAACCTAAGAAGTAAAGCTGTTAAAATTATCTCTTGGTGAGTTACTCTATAATTAAATTCCTGCATAGTTGCATAAAAAGCATGTTGATAAGATTTATATATATTAAAAGTATATCCTATAGGCGTTATCTCTATAGCATGAATTAATGTTTTTAAATATCTGTTTTTGAGTCCATTTTTATCTTGAAATAGTCTAAATATAGACTCTACACTCTTTTTAGCTCTTGAAGTATGAATATTATGTGTTTTAAATCTATCCAATATACTTACTATACTTGGATTTATATCTTTTGGAAATTGAAGATTATTATCTTTTAAAAAATCATTTAAAAATACTCCCTCTCGAACACCAACTCCACTAGTAATAACACTTTTGGCATCTATAAAATCCAAAATCTCTCTAAATATAAGAGTCCCTTCTCTAATAGTATCAAAACGAGATTTTGGAATATATAAATATGGCAATAGAGATTTATTTGCAACAGTAATATTATCAAAATATTCATATTGAGCTTCTATTTTATAGCTAAAAGCATGAAGTTTATCCAATGGATATTCATCTTTTTTCATAATGGCTTTGGCTAATGTTCTAGCTGTACCACCTATACCTATTGCTTGTTTATTTTTAAAAGATAATGGAAGTTTTTGCAACTCTTTTTTAATAAAATCTCTTGCCTTTTCTATTGGTAGATTTTTATCAAAAAAAAGCTCTTTTAGTCTAACTGTTCCTATATTTAATGAATATGTATCTACTATTTTTGAGTTAACTATTAATGCCAAATCAGAAGAACCACCACCTATATCAATAGTTATTCCACTATCTATTGGCAATAGATTTAATCCAGCAATTGCACCAAATCTTGCCTCTTGTGTTCCATCTATTATCTCTATATTTAAATGAAGTTTCTCTCTTATCCAATCTACAAATTCAGAACCATTTGGTGCATCTCTAAGGGCAGAAGTTGCAACACATATAGTTTTTGTTACAGAATATAATTTAATTGTATTTATAAACTCTTTTAATGCAAAATAAGCTCTATTTATTCCTATAGGTTGTAAATAACCACCTTTCTCATAAGCCCCCTCTCCTATACGAACTTTGGATTTTTTTTCACAAATAAGATGAAACCCATATTGACTACTAGCCTCATAGATAACAAGTCTAGCAGAATTAGAACCAATATCTATAATAGCTGTAGTCTGTGTCATATGTTAAATAAAATTACTCTTCTGCTTCTAATTGCTGAAATTTAAATTTTAACTCTTCAACACTCTCCACATTATCAGGGTCAGAAGTAATACAATCAACAGGACACACTGCAATACATTGAGGCTCATCATAATAGCCTACACACTCTGTGCACCTATCTGAATCAATAATATATATTGGGTCATTCTCCTCTATCGCTTCGCTTGGACACTCTTCTCTACATGCATCACATGCGATACATTCATCTGTAATTTTTAAAGCCATATTATCTCACTTATATTAATATTATTTTTAGCACTCCTAAGTACTTAATTAGGTTTATAACTTATCAAAGCTTAGAAATAATTTAAAATATTAATGATTATGTAAAAATCTATCGAATGGGAATATAATACTTGCAATAGCACCTTGAATACCATCTGTTCTATTTTTTAATGAAATCTTAACTCCCATAGACTCAGCAGCATTTTGAGCCAAAAAAAGTCCAAGCCCAGCTCCAGTTGATTCTGCCGAGCGTTTAAATGGAGCAAATAGGTTTTCAGACTCATCAATACCTTTTCCTTCATCAATAATCTCAACAATAAAATTTTTGGCATCTGTTCTAACAGTAACAGTTACAAGTCCACCCTCTGGAGTGAATTTCAAAGCATTTTGAACAAAATTTTGAAAAATATGCATAAATAATAGAGGCTGAATATTAATTACAAATCTCTCTATCTCAAAATTATAAAGAAAATCTCTATTTTGTGAATGAGCCAATAGTTCATACTCTTCTGATTTTTGTGCTAAAAACCTTATAATATTAATTCTTTGAGTCTTTTCAAACTGTTGACCTTCTGCTCTACCATACTCTAAAATATTATGAATCATACTATTTAAAGTATCAATTGATTTAATATTCTGCTCAAATGTCTCTTTGTTCTCCAATAAAAACTCTTTTGGATTATATTTTCTTTTATATTTCATTAATGTTATTTGATTTTTAAGTCTCATTACAGCCAAAGGAGTTTTGAGTTCATGTGCTGTTCCTACATATAACTCTTTTCTATAATTAATTGATGTTTGAATTTTTTTGATTAAATCATTAAAAGCTTCACCTAACTGTTTAAATTCACTAGGCAATTGAGATGTTTTGATAGGTTCTAAAAGGCTATCATTCATATTATTAAATTTATTAGTAAGCATATGAAGAGGTTCCATCATCTGTTGAGACAATCTATAACCATAATATAAAATAAACAAAAACCCAACCAAAGTTACTAAAGCCATAATCATATAGATATTAATTAACATATCTCTCTCATTACTTATATTTTTAGTCAAAACAATAACTTTATTTGAATTGGGATAGGGATATGTAACTTTGATATAATAATCATTATTAAGCAGAACTCTTTTTATAGGTACTTGATTAGAGGAATCTTCTATTCCAATCTCTATATCAAATACCCTTTTGAGATTAAAAAGATTAAACTCTTTTAATAAATCATCTTTATTTGGATAATATTGTACTATTGTAGCAGCTTGTTGTTGTAATGTTTTTTCTGTATTTTTATTTATATAAGAGGATAACATATATGATACAAATATCATAATAGCAATGAGCATTGCTGTCATTACGACAACAATCTCAATAAAAAAGCTACTACCTAGGCTCCTTTTGGAAAGCAAAATCTATAACCCCTTCTTCTAACTGTTTCTATTGTAGTAATATTTAATGGTTTATCCATCTTTTGTCTAATCTGATTAATAGCAACCTCAATTACATTTGGTGTTACTAATTCAGGCTCCTCCCAAATAGCATCAAGTAGTTGTTCTTTGGATACAATTTGGTCTTTGTGCATCGCTAGATGTGTTAGAACTTCAAATGGTTTACCTTTGAGTTCAATCTCTTCACCATCATAGATAATTCTCTCCTCTTCAGGATTGATAATAAGATTATCAACTTCAATAATATTTGAACCACCAAATCTAAGTTTTGCCTCAATTCTAGTTGTCAATACCTCAAAGTCAAATGGCTTTCTAATGAAATCATCAGCTCCAGCTCTTAGAGCTTCAATTTCACTCTCTCTATCATCTCTAGCTGATAAAATTATAACAGAAGTTTTTGGTGCTTTCTCTTTTAATTTAACAATTATATCAATTCCATTTCCATCTGGTAACATCCAGTCTAATAATACTAAATCGTAATTTCTAATTCCTAAATAATATTCACCATCTTTTATATTTGCAGCTACATCATTTTGAAATCCAAACTCTTTTAATCCATCTGAAAGTGTTTTACTTAAAGTTACTTCATCTTCTATAATTAATATTCTCATTTTATTTAAAACTCCTTGTTTAATATTTTTTTAATATTATAACACAAAAATATTATAGTTTAAAGTTTTTTTAAATATTTTTCGTTAAATCTTGAATATTTTTCAATTATTTTCTATTATTGAGTGTTAATAGTGGTTATTTCCATATTTTAGAAAGTGCTACAGAAGCATTTTTAATAATATTAGGTTTTGAAATTTTTAAGTACAAGGAGATAATTTGAGGATAATCCCTTAATATAGCCTCACCTATATCATCTATAGCCTCTTCTATTAGTCTATACTCTCTACTAATTAATAGGTTTTCTATCTGATTTATAACAGTTGAATAGTCAATAAAACAGTTTTCTGTATAATTATAGTTAATTTTTGTCTCAACTATAACTGTTTGTTTAGAAGTACGCTCAAAATCTAAGATACCAATGATAGTATCTATAGTTAACTCCTCTATATGTATAGTCATACTACTTTTGCTTCCTCTTTTTTAAAGAGTCTTATAATATTTGGAATATGTTTATAAAAGATAATAAAAGCAATAATACAAATAGGTGCATGAGCATGAATAACAGGCATATCAGGATGAATTGTATATGAAGATATAACTAAAGCTATTAAACCTATAAGAGAAGATAGAGATGATATTTTAAGTGTTTTTCCTGCTATAAACCATACAGCAATAGCAATTAATGCCTCAATAGGAACCATAACTAATAGTACTCCAAACCCAGTTGCAACTCCTTTACCACCTTCAAAATTTAAAAAAGGACTAAAACAGTGTCCAATAACACTCAAAACTGCTATTGTCCATTGAACAGATTCATCTAATCCCATAGCTTTTGCAATCAATATAAAAATAGCCCCTTTTAGTGCATCAAGTGCAAATGTTATTAATGTAAGCTTTTTTGCCAACTTTGGGTCTTTGGTTTTGACTACTCTAAGTACATTAGTAGCTCCTATATTTCCACTTCCCTCTTTTCGTACATCAACCCCAGCAAAATATTTTGCCAAAAGATAACCAAAAGGTATTCCAGCTACAAGATATGCCAATAAATAAAGTAGGGTATTTATATTAGTAAAAATACCTATAATAACTTCAATCAAATTCATAAAATCTCCATTTTTTCTAAATAATTATTGCAATTTTAACCAAAAAGATAATATTTTTAGCTAAAAATTTATCTCTATAACTATAATATTTTTTCTATTTATATTTAAATCTAAATATTTTTATAGTTTGTTACTTTTTATCATAGAAAAATAAAATAATATATTTTTTTTTGATTTTTTTAAAAAATAAGTGTTTTAAAATAAAACACAAGATAAAATTTCACCTATTTTTTATTTTTTTAACTAGGGGGAAAATAAGTTTTAAAGGAATCAATCAAATGATTGCAAATATATTTAGATGTCAATATTTTTCTAAGATGAAAGGTCAAAAAAGAGCCAAAAGTCCTATAGAGTTATCAGAAATATTTTGGTCTTGGGTAGGTTCATTTATTGGTGTGGGTGCTGTATCTCTAGTTTTTTTTAATATTGTTAATCATATAGATAAAATAATGCTTATTGGTTCTTTTGGTGCTTCTGCTGTTTTGCTTTTTGCTGTATCAAATAGTCCTTTAGCTCAACCTAGAAATGTTTTGGGTGGATTTATCGTTTCAGCATTAATTGGAGTAACCTCTTATAAACTTTTTTCTCATGACTTATGGTTAGCATCAGCAATTGCCGTATCTACTTCTATAGCAATAATGCAATTAGCACAAATACTTCATCCTCCAGGGGGTGCAACAGCTCTTATTGCTGTAATTGGAAGTGATGATATTCACAATTTAGGATATAGCTATGTCTTTTTACCCGTTGGAATGGGTGCTACTATTTTATTATGTATAGCAATTATTATTAATAATATTCCCAAAAAGCGTAGTTATCCTCTCTATTGGGTATAGATTATATATATCTATCCCCTACAATATGACCTACTCCATTAAACTCTATTTTTATCTCATCTTTATCTTTTTGAACAATAGTGTCATCTATAAATATCTCTTTGACATTTAAGATTACAGGTATAGTACTATTATCTTTTAACTCTATCTCTTTGTCAAAATCACAAAAATAGGCAATAGAAGATGAGCTAATAATAGGAGGATAATCTTTTACTATTTTCTCTGTTTTTATATTAAATTCCAAAGCTTCACTTACATTATATAATAGCTCTTTTGAAGTTTGGTGCATTACTGTTTGGTCTGATTTATTAACCATACATATAGTGCATTTTCCATTTTGACGAATATTTTTTAGAGTATCTTTTATATCTTTATCCTCTTTTGGACGAAAAGAGATAATCAAACTAATAGGGTCAAAGGATAAAGGGGTAAAAAGGCTATATGGTGCAATATTAATAATTTTATCTCTATTTTGAGTTACTATCCATGCAATGGGTCTTGGATTAATAGTTTGTAAAACAATACTGCTATTTTGTTCTTGGTTTTTAGTTGTATCAATAAGCATAAATCTCCTTTATATAGGATAGTGTTTTCAGCAGAAAACACTCTATGAATTTTGTATTTTATCTAACTCTTCTACAGATAGGTGTCTATTAGCATAACTAAAAATAATTGTATCTTCTCTATAAATATGAAGTTTTAACAGTTCAACTAACTCTTTTGCCTGATTTAATGCTACATCAAGTATCATAATACGACTTCTCTCATCTGGAATTCTTACAAATAGAGCAAACATATTAAAAGTAACTGATACCATCTGTATAATCTTAACATGTTCATCTTCTAATACATCAATAACATTAAATTTTTCGTCTCCTCCTTTAGAGTGTCTCCCCTCTTTTATCATACTTTGACTAATAGCAGGAAATAGTGCTTTTTCTTCTTCTCTATTATGAGGAATAACCTCTTCATCCATATAAGCAAAGAAATCTCTAAGTCTATTATCTATCTCTTTATCTATTTTACCTCCCTCTATAAGCATAATAGTCTCTTCAAACTCTTCTAGCTTTTTAGAATACTCTTTATGCTCATCTATTAAGTGTTGTAAAAGTGGGTGCATATCTTCATAAGCTACCTCTTCCTCTTTTG
>Ga0256828_1001894_pt1 | contig 12841 bp, 9 predicted proteins | sample CV88metaG_FD_185993 | JGI IMG/M metagenome (GOLD analysis project Ga0256828, IMG submission 185993) | Hydrothermal vent microbial communities from East Pacific Rise, Pacific Ocean - CV88 | ecosystem: Environmental > Aquatic > Marine > Hydrothermal vents | place: Pacific Ocean: East Pacific Rise... | reverse complement strand
GTAATGACATCCATGTCTCCTGTTTGGTTAAATATTTGTTACGATATTCTATACTATTAGTCGTTATATTGTTACTTTAAAGCACACTAATTTAGTCTGAGTTTTTTTTATGTAGCGATTGGTTACAATGGGATTTATATTTGAATTCAATAAAATCGAACCTGTATCACCCAATGCACAATAGGAGCAGTTATACTTTTTTCCCATTTGGACGAATAAGTGGCAACAAAATCCACATCAATACCACCAGCCCCAAGAGATAGATGCCATAGGTTTGCAAAAATCCCTCTGTTGTGGGAGGTGCTGTTGGGCGTACCTTTTTTTGGTAGATGTCGGCTGTTTTGGGGTCTATAGGTCGGTAGAGATGGGAGAGGATGCGATTGATTTGGTTCTGCTCCTCAATCACTTGGGCATCTCGATGCTTGATGTGAGAGAGGGTTTCTAGGGCTTGGTTGTAGAGCATGCTCTTTTTCTCCACCGATGGCTCCTCTTGGGCTTGGAGTTTCAAAAGGTAAAACGCCACCTCATAAGCAAAACAGCTCTGCAGAGACTGCTCCAAGAGGCGTATCTGTTGTGCAACTTCACGCTCCTGATTGGCTTGGGCAAAGTAGTCATTGGAACGCTCGATCGCTTCGGGGGTGCATGATGCGTGTAACCAGATGCTTAAAAATAAAATTAAAACCATTTTCATACGTTGATTTTACTACAAAAAAATATTATAATGAATAACTCAAAGAAAAAAAGGGCTGAAATGTTTAAAAAACTGCTATTTTTACTGCTTTTGCTCTCTGCTGGGGTGTTGGCTCAGACGCATGCGTTGGTCATTGGGATCAACAACGGCAACCTCATCGGTGCCAAAAACGATGCCCTCGCCATGGCAAACCTCTTGCGACAAAAGGGCATCAGTGTCACCAAGGAACTACACGACACGCAAGCAACCAAAGCCAATATCTTAAACGCCTTTAATAGCATTGTAACCCAAGCCAAACCAAACGATTGGGTCTATCTCTTCTTCTCAGGACATGGCACCAGCCCCTATGACCCTGCCAACCAAAACCAACCCCAGCTCAAAAAACGGCTAGAGGGGACAGGGGCATTGGTGAGTGCTGATAACCAACTTATCATCGTCAAAGAGTCTCTCGCTCCCCTCTTTCGTGCGTTGGATCAACGAGGAGTGCATACGGTGGTGATTGTCGATGCGTGTTTTTCAGGCATGGCGTACAAAGATGCCCTCAATACCCACGCCAACTACGCCCTCTTCACCACGCATCCCACCCGAAAAGTTGCGTTTCCCTATCGACATCTGATCTTTCTCTCCTCGACCACCTACAGCGATTATGCTTCGGAGTCCAGCAGGGACAAACGGGGCTACTTCTCGATGGCAATTACCCACTGCTTAGCTTCCAACCACACCCGAGAGGGGATTGAGGGCTGTCTAAATACCATCAAATACCAATACCACAAACTCCCCCAACAACCCGTCATCCTCCCGACCCATACCTTTTCGGTCTTTCCCTCCTTTGCCAAAAATATCGTGGTTCGCCCCACCCACTTCACCCTCAAAGAGCAGCTCTTGAATATGGCAAACGGTGCAGAAGATTTTGATCTCTACACCCTCAACCAAGAGGGGCTACCCTCCAAAAACTACCACCAAGGAGAGAAGCTCTCAGTTCATCTTAACAGCAAAAAATCAGGTTACTTTGTACTTCTGATGATGGGGAGTAGCAACCAACTCAAACTTAGCTACCCCAATGCCCAAAAAACACCCCACATCAGTGCCGACACCAACAAAAAGATTTTGACCATAGAAGCAAAAGAGCCTTTTGGAGAGGAGCTATTTGGGGCATTTTTGGTCAATAAATCCTCAGCAATGGCACTTCAAAAACTCCATATCCAAACCAATGGTCTGCTTGAAAAAGAGGCAGATATCCAAGAGGCGATGAGGATTATTCGCCAAGGGCAGATTGCTGGAAAGAAACTGGTTTTGAAAAGTTATAAAAACTAGGGAAAATAAAATTCTATTTAGTATAATGGAATATAATTTAAAAGATAAAGGAAAATGATGCGATTCATACTACTACTTGTACTATGGCTTGGTATTTTAAATTCTGAGTCAAAAATAGCTCTACTGATTGGTAACAGTGATTATACTCAAAAATATTTGGACAACCCAACAAAAGATGTTGACTTACTAGAGAGTAAACTTACGGAAATTGGCTTTACCGTCTACAAAAAGAAAAATCTTACTAAATCTGAGATGATAAATGAACTAAAAAAATTTTACAAACAAGTAGACAAAGACACCATTGCACTTATCTACTTCTCTGGTCATGGAGTACACTCTACCATTGATGGGAAAAACTATCTCATTCCCATTGGGGCTTTTTCATCACTCATTAACGAAGGTCAACTATCTGACTTGACCATTAGTGACAACTACTTGCTCAATAGTACACTTGGTGCAAAATTTAGCATTTTACTCTTGGATGCCTGTCGAAGCAATGACTTTGCGAAAACCAGAGGGGGAGAAAAAGGATTAGGCATACCAAATCCTACACTAAATAGTGACTATGTTATCTCTTATGCTACAAAAGTAGGTGAGACAGCTCAAGATGGACAAAATAATAGCCCTTATGCTCTTGCACTTGCTAAGTTTCTAAAAAGTAACTACTCCATTGCAGATATGTTTACTCAAATTAGAAAAGAGGTTTCAAAGTTAACAAATGGAAAGCAAAAGCCTTTTTATGTCTCTGAGAGTAACTCTATTTTTTATTTGAATGAAAGAGAGCCTATTGTTTCAGATCTCACAACAAAAGAATTAACAGAATGTAAAAGACTTTCCACTCTAAATGAGTATAAAAAAAGTATTGAAGCTTGTAAAAAACTCCACTCGATTATAGGTGAAGGATTTGTTGCAAAAGCTCTATATCATACAGATGAAGAGAAAAAGGCAACAAAAATCTTTAAAAAAATCATTAATGGATTAAAAGAGAAATGTAATCTTAATAACAGTGATGCATGTCACTTAGTAACGGTTCACTATTATCGTAATCATAACTATGATAAAGCCATTTTATTTGCTAAAAAAACTTGTGATTTAGGCAACAGTATAGGTTGTACTAACCTTGGATTTTTATATGAAAAGGGAAAAAATGGAACCATTAATCTACATAAAGCTCTTAAATTTTATTCTAAAGCGTGTGATTTAAAAAGTGGACAAGGTTGTCATAATATAGGGAGAATGTATGAAAGAGGGAAAGGCATTTCTTTTAATTTAACTAAAGCAATAGAGTTCTATTCTAAAGCATGTGATTTAAAAAATGGGCAAGGATGTAATGCCCTTGGTTTATTATATGAAAAAGATATAGAGGTAAAACAAGATTATACAAAAGCAAAAAAATATTATGAAAAAGCCATAGAGTATAATTACTCTTGGGGATATAACAATTTAGGACTTTTTTATAAACTAGGTAGAGGTGTACCCAAAAACTACACTAAAGCCAAAGAGCTTTTTGAAAAAGGTTGTCAAAAAAAGAATGGTACTGCTTGTAATAACTTAGGTCGTTTATATGATAAGGGTTTGGGAGTAGAAAAAAGTGATTCTCTTGCCATAAAATATTATACTCAAGCTTGTGAACTAAATAATAATTGGGGGTGTAATAATATGGCTTCATACTACCGTAAAGGTAAAACCGTTGCAACCAATTACCAAAAAGCTTTCAAACTTTATACGAAAGCTTGTAATCTAAATAATGGTTCGGGATGTACTACTCTTGGATATATGTATGAAAACGGACAAGGAACAGATAAAAATATTCAACAAGCCATAAAGTTCTATAAAAAAGGGTGTAAACTAAAAAATGCTTCAGGATGCAGAAATCTTGGAATTTTTTATAAAAAAGGAGATGTGGTAGATAAAAATTTACAAACTGCCAAAAAGTTTTATCAAAAAGCTTGTGATTTAGGTAAAGAAGAAACTTGTAGCGAACTTTTAGAACTCTAAAATAGGGGAATTTCTCTCCCCACCTAGTATAACCCTAAATCAAAGAAAAAGGAGACCCCATGAAAAGAACCCTACTACCTCTACTTTTGAGTAGTGTCTTGTTTGCTAACTGCACGCCAGAGCAGGAGAGTGAAGCCATGAAAATTTGGAAAGAGTCAATTCACAAAGAGAGTAGAACCAAACTCAAACTACTCGACCAAGCCAAAAGAGTATGTCCACTAGAGGTGATTGATGTTGATATGAAGATTATTGAAGCAACGAATGCACCTACTCTCGCGCAATTGAAGTATCTGAAAAATGCCAACAATCTTTTGTCACTAGATGCAGAGTATCAAGCACATAAATACAACAATGGTAAACAGATAGATCAACTCTTTTTAGACTATTTTACTAGAGAGAAAGAAGAGCTTAAACACAAAAAAGGAATTTTTGATACACACAAAAATGATATTTTAAATCAAAGAATCAAAATCTTAAAAGGGCAAACATCAGGCAATACTCTTAAAGCCATTGGCAAATTAGGAGGAACATACAGGGCTGACCTTCTCTTTGATAAGGCTCAATATACCATAAAGGACTACACCTTAACTCAAAAGATTATTGATGCCATTCATGAAGAGGTGCAAAAAGACAGTAATGCCCTATTTGGTCTTGAGGGAGGAGCGAGTTCTGAGGGGAGTAGTAGCTTTAACAAAAGGCTCTCAGACAACAGAGCCAAAGCTTTAGAAAAAGAGATTTTAAAAGCCTATCCTAACTACAAAAAAAATATTAAAACTTTTGCCATGGGTGAGAGTGAACTGGTTTGTGAGGGAGGGTTGCTACCTGAAAAAAACCCACAAGGTGAGTATGAGTGTTTAACCCAAGAGAACAGAGAGAAGAGCAGACGAGTAAGCATAAGGAGGGTAAGATGATAAAAATAGTTTTAGGATTAATGTTATTAATCACATTATCATGTTCACAAGACCATGCAGTGGTTATAGGTTGTTGTTCTGAATATAAAGAAGGAAGTAGCATTAACATCTTAAAAGGAACAAAAAATGATGCTCAACATATTTATGATATTTTAGTTGAGCGTGGCATTCTGAAAAAGAATATTGACCTACTTGTTGAGCAGGATGCTACCTACCACAACATCACCTCCAAACTCAAAGCCAAAAAAAAGAGTAACCTTCAAGAAGGTGACACACTCTACATCTACTACTCAGGTCATGGAACCAGTGTAGGCGACAAAAGTACCTTTGGAAAGAAGCTCAGTAGCAACAAAGATATACTGAAACGACTCAACAACTCAGCTGGACTCATTCCTTATGACTTTGACCTCAGTGACCCTCTTCATACCCTTATTATCACGTCGCGTGATTTCAAACCCATCTTTCAATATTTAGATGCCAAAGGGGTTAACATTGTTTGGATAGCCGATGCCTGTTATGTGGGAAATGGTCACAGAAGTGCCAACCCTAACCAAATAAAAAAAAGATATAAACTCAATGAGCGACTTAAACAAAAACAGTTGCTATCACTTAAAAAAGAGAATAACTACTACGCAAAAAAGAATAACCAGCTCTACAGAAACCTCATCTTTTTTGGAGCAACACTAACAGGAAATATGACCGAAGAGGTTTATGCTGACAACCAATATAGAGGAGCATTCTCTGTTGAGGTAGAGAACTGCCTTAACCAAAAATATAGTGGGCAATATATCACCAACAGAAATCTCAAAGAGTGTTTAGAGAGAAACTTTGTCCCTTTTATGTTTAGCTCTGCCATCTACCCCATAGATAATAGTTTAGACAATCGTGTCATAATCAAAGCACCCAAAAAATCTACCATTAAAAGAGAGCATCTGCTTAACTACCGAGATAAACTTTTTGCACTACAGAGTAAACAAGCTCCTCTGAAAATGAACATCTCTTCTCTTCAAGCCCCAAGCTTGGCTCTTGATACTTTCTGTTTTGGAGAGGAGTTAGAGGTTAATATTTCAAATAAATCTGAAAATGAATTGGTTATGGCATTTACCATGGACAGTGAAGATCGCGTCATTATGCTAACTCCCAACAAAGATACCAACCGTTTTAACCAAACCAACAAAATTGTAGAGACCAATGTAACTGACCCTGTCGGAAAAGACAAAGTTAAAGTATTTACTACCACAGACAAAAAACTCTATAATCAGATTTCAAAATTCAAAAACAGAGAGCAAGGAGTACTCAAAGACAAAGATGTTAAGCAAATCTACCAAGCACTTAAACAAAGTGGTAACTTTAAAACTGCCTACATTGAAGTCACTACAGTGAAAACCAATGTTCAAACCTGTCGAAATGGAGATTTGTAATGAAATTTTTTAAACCACTACTGCTACTCTCACTTTTGGTCACTAATATTTTTGCACAGAAAATAGCCCTACTGGTCGAAACAGCTTCGGGCTATCCTATCTACAGCGATAAAGATATTGTTACCATGAAAAAACTTCTCAAAAGTGATTTTGAGATTATGGTAATACCCAACGCAGAAGCAACTTCTGATAATATTCGTCAAGCACTTAAACAGATTGCTAAGCGTCTTACTAAAAGCTCGGACACATTTCTTTTTTACTACTCAGGTCATGGTGATAGATTTATCAATAAAAACAGTAGAGAAGAAGATAGACAAGATGACTTTTTAGTCACAAAAGATATGAGCTGTAATCACAACAAAATAGACCATGTCTTAATTGATGATGAGTTAAACTACCTGTACGCTCAAATAAAAGCAAAAAAGATTATTATCATTGATGCCTGTCATAGCGAAACTCTCTATAAGGGCATTGCTACAAATAAAGCAACCAAACGTTTTGCTAACTCATCACTACTCAAATCTTATGAAACTTGTAATAACACAGATGGATTCATAAGAGACTTTAACGTTCCCTCAAAATATAAAAATACACAAGCATCCAACATGATACACCTAGCTGCTGCTTTGGAAAGCCAATCAGCAGAAGGTAGCTCTGAGGGGGGAATCTTTACTTTAGCCTTAGAAAAAGCACTCCAAGAGAGAGGTAATATCTCTTTTGCAACACTAATAGAGGAGATTAAAGCCAACATCAAACCCATTGCAACCAGACTTGGAAGAGATGGTCTCTTTACTCCAAACTTAAAAGAGGAAGGTATCAACAAAAATACTCTCTATACCAAAGATATCTTTGCCATCAATAAAAGAGAGAACCAAAGCAATACGCTGGAAACATATCTCAATAGTCAACGTGGAGGTATAGATTTTAAAATTCATGGAGACAACAACTCATTTGTCTATGAAGAGAGAATTAGACTCAAAGCCAAAGTAAGTACAAACTATAAACATATCTATCTCATAGAGATGTTAGATAAAAATAACTATAAACTCTTAGATAGCAAAACTATTGATGAGTGCCTTAACTTAAAAAAGAGTTCACAAAAGCTGTGCCAATACCAAAACTTTAAAGCCACGGCTCCATTTGGAAAGAGTAAACTCTATATGATAACCACACAAAAACCATTAGATTTTGGCTCAGCTAATAAAGACTCTATTATATCTGAAGAGTTTTTTGATGCCCCTCATTCACTAAAAGAGCAGTTACAAAACCAAACCTTTAATGTGGGACGTGTTGAGTTTAACGTTGTACCGTAAAATCATAACAATAAAGAATCCCCAAAAGGTAAAGTGAGGAGATTACTCCCCCTCACCACACGGAACCACAATGGTCTTCTCCCCTGCTGGGGTTACGAGGACTTTTTTGGTAACAGTTTTGTAAGTTGGGGGAACTGTAACCCTTCTAACAGAAGCAGGTACAGCTACTATTGTACGAGAAACTTTTTTATATTGTGCAGGCACACTAATGGCTTTATAACTAACATGCTTTGGAATCTCTTTGATATCAACATCTTTTTCTATTTTTTCTATTGTTACCGTTCGATAAGTTGCAGGGATGAGAATATTTTTAGCTTCATCATTCTCAGTTATTATGATTTTTTCAGAAGGTTCTGAAGCCAATATTTTGATCGTTTTTGTTACCAAACTGGGCTTGAGTGTTTTTTCGACCCCATCCTCTGTCCATCTGTACATGCGATAAGAGGGACGAACCAAAACTTTTTCATAAACCCTCTTATACTTGGCTGGTATAACCACCTTTTTTTCTCTACTCTCACGATCCAACACCTTCTCTGTCAGCGTCTTATACCTCGCAGGGGTTTGCACCACTTTGGTACAGCTCCCCCCTCCTTGACGCAACCAATACTCTCCGATATAACGATCATCCACATAGGGGACTTGTCGTGGGCTGGTGGTACTGGCAACTTGGTTTTTGACCTTTTTAAGCAGGGTTGAGACCTCCAAGGGCTTGGGCAAGAAGGCTTTGAGTGCCAAGGCATAGGGGCTATTGTCTCCCTTGCCATCTTGGGTCTCAGCTCCTGCTTCGGTGGCATAGGAGATAATATAGTTTTGTTGATTGGAACTTGCTTGTGCCAATCCTCGGGTGCCTCCTCGGCTAAAGCTTCGACTAAAAGGGTTATTGCGACAGGCATCAAGCAACACAATCGCCAGTTTGGCTCGCTCCATCCCTCCCAAGACATAGTTGACATCTACCCCAACTGAGGGGATCTGCCCCTCCGTGACGGCTTTGGCTTTGAGGGGGATGAGGTAGTTGAGACGATTGTACTGCATCCCATGTCCAGCGTAATAAAACAGGGCAATATCATCCCTCCCAATAGCAGCAGCAAAATCACGAATCGCCTCCTCCATCTGATATTTGGTCAAATCGGTTTTGTAGGTCACTTTAAAGTTTAGCTCATCTTCTAAGATATCGCGTATCAGCTTGGCATCATTAATCGGGTTAGAGAGATACCCCTTAGCATAGTTGCTGTTACCAATGACCAATGCCAAATTTTTGGCAAATCCAACCCCAAACAACAGTAAGAACAGTAAAACCACTCGCATAACACTCCCTTTGTATCTTAAATTATATTATTATACTAAATAGTTTAAGATTTTCCCCTATTTGAATCACATGTTCAATGAAATCATGAATGTTTTGGGGATTGAATTTACATTTGGCGTTCGATGAAATCGAACATCAAAACCAAATGCGAAAAACAAAACCACATTTTTCATGAAACCAAATTTAAACAACAGATTCCATGAAATCATAAATGTTTTTTGAAAATCAAATTCCTATTTGACGTTCGATAAAATCGAACCTACACCACCCCAAGCTCTAAAAAAATCAAAAATATCGCTATGAGTTGAGATATTTTTTTTCTTTACAAAATACAAAATTACTGTCTGCTTGACCACTAACGAACACACAAGGCGTAGAACTGATTTGTCTTAACGTCCCAAAGGTCATTACCACCGTAGAAACCGACATACCACGCGTAGGAAGAATCTTTTTCTTCTGCTGTCCAATACCAATCATTGTCACTAAATCCTTTTTTCTTATAACAATTTTGATAACGACTATTATTTGTATTTTTATCCCACTCATTACTATTAGCATCAGCAATTCCACCACAAGCCTCTATTACCTTATGAAAATCTGCTCTGCTTGGTAATTTTCCTCCACTAGCACTACAAATCTTTTTGGCATTCTCCCAATTGGCTTGACAAACCTCTTTATAGAGTTTTCCTCCATTAGCCTTACAGACGCTGTTGGTTGGGACTATCCATTTGGAGGTTACAATAGGTTTTGGAGTAGAGATAACTCTTCTATTTTGCTGATTTTTCAACCGTTCATTCTCTGCTCTAAGCCGTGCTAACTCTTGGCTGTTATCAGGTGCTATTGGCTTTTGAGCACACACTCCTGTTAAGCAGAGTCGTTCATTAAAAGAGGGTTTATAGAGAGGATATTGAGTACCTCCTGTTTGAGTAGAGACCTCTTTTCTGACCAATCGAAACATCTCCTCTATGGGGTAGTCTCCCAAAAGATTGTGACTCAATGCCAACGCATAGGGGCTGTTGCTGTAGCCATCTTCGGCTGTCTTTCCTACATCGGTCGCATAGGAGATAATGTAATCATTTTTTAGCCCCGATTGAGGTAGTCCCAACCCTTTGTCTCCTCGTACCTTGGCAAAGTCATTGCTTCTACACGCATCAAGTAACAAAATACTAAACTTCGCCCCACTGGTACTTCCTAACAGATAACTATCACTCACAGCCACATCAGAGAGTTGAGACTCATTGAGCAGAGAGCCAAACCCACCAATTGGAATAAGATAATTTTTACCATCAATGGTAGAGTGTACCCCATGCCCTGAAAAGTAAATAAGAGCGATGGTGTTGCTATCTATCTGCTTATAAAACGCTTTTAACGCCTCTAACATCTGCGACTTCGTAAGGTTGGGTCTCTTATAGACCGTAAACCCCAATTTAGGATTGCTCAATTTTTCTGCCAACAAATCAATGTCATTAATTGGATTATTCAAATGTTTTTTAGCATAACTGCTGTTACCAATTAACAGAGCTATCTTTTTCTGAGCATGAAGCAAGTTGAGGGTTAACAGTAGTAGAAGTATCAAACGCATAAAATCCCCTTTGTATCTTAAATTCTATTATTATACTAAATAGCTTATGATTTTCCCCATTGTTATACAAAATTCCGTAGGTTCGATTTCATCGAACATCAAAATCAAATGCGAAAAACAAAGCCACATTTTTCATGAAATCAAATTTAAATCACATCTTTAATGAAATGATGAATATTTTGGGGGAATTGGATTTATATTTGACGTTCGATAAAATCGAACCTACAAATCACAAACCATTTTAATATTTCAATTCTGTAGGTTCGATTTCATCGAACGACAAAACCAAATGCAAAAAACAAAACCACATTTTTTATGAAACCAAATTTAAACAACAGATTCCATAAAATCATGAATATTTTGGGGGATTGGATTTATATTTGACGTTCGATGAAATCGAACCTACACCACCCCAAGCTTTCTTGAAAATAGGAAGATTTTCATACATATAAACTCTCTTTTTTTCTTTTACAAAATACAAAAATTACTGTCTGCTCGACCACTAACGAACACACAAGGCGTAGCCCTGATCCGTCTTACTGCCCCAACCGTCATTACCACTGAGGAAATAGACAAACCACGCGTAGGAAGAATCTTTCTCTTCTGATGTCCAAAAAGATGAACCTTTTTGTAGGTTTCTAGCAAACTCTGCTCTTATATATCTATCATCTCCACTGGCTGTTTTATGTTTGGTTTTTGTTATAAGTTTTTTTAACTCTGTTCTATTTGGTAATCTCCAATCATTATATCCACCAAGTGTTAAATTTTCACAATAATCTACTGCACCTTGCCAAGTTTGAACTCTGCCTTTTATTTTATTAGCATAATAGTTTTTATCATCCTCTTTGGTTAATTTTTGATTTTGATACATCAGTCCATCTATAGTTATAATGCCTTTGGTTGAGTAGGTTTTAGATTCTACTACAGGTTTAGAAGTCACTACTTGCTGTGGTCTATCTCGGTAGACAATCCTTACTTGTTCTTGACATTGACCACTCAAACAGAGAGTAGGCAAACTTTTAGCAAAGACCTCTGGCACTTGTGAGCCATCTGTTTTTTGGTCAACACTGTAGCTAATACTATTTGCCAAAGTAGTTAGTGGGATATTAAGAGCCAACTTCTCTAGTACAGTTTGGTTAAACACTCTATCATCTTTTGCTGTCATATCTTTACTTGTAGAGTAGACAATAAGGCTTCCTGATGGTCTATGTTTGACCTGCCCTAGACCTTTTGTTCCTCCCATTGTGCTTGTGGGTACATCTCGACAAGCATCCAAAAACAGAATATTGGCTTGTGTTCTAGCTGTTGCCATCTTTTTGGCAATAGTCTCAACCTTGACCCCATCTGCTTCAACATCTGCTTCATCTCGTGTATCTCCATCTACAGGAATAAGATAACTCTCTCCATTAGCTTGACTCCCATGCCCCGAATAGTAAAAAAGAGCCAAAGAGTTTGGATTTTGAAGTAGCCTTTTTTTAAAATTCTTAACAGCTTTTTTCATTGACTTCTCATCCAAATCATAAAGAGCTGTAACCTTAAAGTTCATACCTTTAAGCTTTTTGGCTAAAGCAGGTATATCTTGTGATGGAGAGCTTAAACTTTGCAGATAAGTATAGTTGCTATTGCCTATAAGCAGAGCTATTTTTTCAGCATAAAGCAGATTAAAAGTTAAGAGTAGAAGTAGTAGTAAACGCATAAAATTACCTTTGTTTCTTGAATTATATTATTATACTAGGTAGAGGTTTATTTTCCCCTATTTATCCACTTTTCTAACCCATATTTTTTTATTAACCTAAAACTATCAGCATGTTTGATATGACCATAATAAGAGGCATTTATCTCTTTAAACTTCATCGCATCCTCTAAACTGCAAGTTCCATCAAAAAAAGCATCTTCTAAAAACTTTGCCTTTTTCTGTTTGAAGTTGCTAACTACACGCTGTCTAACCAATGTATGAGATGGTTTTACTACATAACCCAAAAAATCTATCCCCTCTTTGGTTGACTTAAGATAAAAACGCTCTCTTAGACTCAACTCTAACTCATGCTGTAGATAATAGGCTATCTCATCTTTTAAAACAAAAAGCTCCTCTTTGCTCTCTCCTAAAATTACAAAATCATCCACATAACGTAAGTAATATTTCCGTTTGAGTTTTCGCTTTATAAAGTTATCGAAATCATTCAAATAGATATTTGCAAAAAACTGACTTGTCAAATTTCCAATAGCCAAACCCTGATTTTTGGGCATATTAAAGAGTGATTTATTTGGTGGTAAATCTTTTAATGCCTCTTTTGTTCCTTTAAAC
>Ga0256828_1001893_pt1 | contig 12842 bp, 7 predicted proteins | sample CV88metaG_FD_185993 | JGI IMG/M metagenome (GOLD analysis project Ga0256828, IMG submission 185993) | Hydrothermal vent microbial communities from East Pacific Rise, Pacific Ocean - CV88 | ecosystem: Environmental > Aquatic > Marine > Hydrothermal vents | place: Pacific Ocean: East Pacific Rise... | reverse complement strand
TAATGAGATATACGCCAAATACAACAACAAAAACAGTATTGAGCTGAATAAAGAGATTTGTTACATTTGGTATAGATGCGGAAAGAAGTCTTGATTTGAGATTTTTTTCTGCTATCTCTCCGGTTGACTCTTCCCACTCCCACTGCTTTTTGCCATTCATACGCATTGTTTTTACTGTCTCTATATTTTGCAGTGTCTCAATCAAGATACCATTTTTCTTTGCACTTGCTTCATGGGAAGCTTCTATACTCTCACGCAAAGGTTTTCGTATAAAAAATGCATAGAGTAAAATCAACACAATAGTAGTAAGTGGAACAAAGACCAAAGGACCACCGATATAGTAAATAACTATTAAAAAGATAATCGCAAATGGCAAATCAATAACTGCTGTCATTGTTGCAGTCGTAAAAAATGAACGAATTGATTCAAAATCTTTCAGATTGTTTGCAAAGGAGCCCACAGATGGTGGATGCTCTGCCATTTTGAGATCAAGTACTTTTTCAAAAATAATCGAGGACATGATAATATCACTCTTTTTGCCTGCGAGTTCAAGCAGGTAGGCTCTTGTGAACTTTAAAAAGAAATCTAAAATATAAACTAAAACTATCCCAATCGTAAAAACCATCAATGTCTCTTCAGCATTATTAGGAATAACCCTATCATAAACATTCATCGTAAAGAGTGGTGTTGCCAAAACAAACAGGTTGATCAAAAGAGAGGCGATAAGAACATCTCTGTATATTGGAATAGAGAGCTTTAATGTTGACCAAAACCAGTGTTTTTGCTTGCGTTGCAATGTACGTGAGCTTTGTTTATCGTATTGAAACTCTTTTTTTAAGATATAAGCATATCCAAGATACTCTTTTTCTAGCTCATGAACATCAACCCACTCTTCTAAACCATCAGAGTCTTCCGGATAGATAACTTTTGCTTTGGTTTTATCTTCATTAAACTCTGCCAATATGCAGACATTATCATTACTAAGGAGTAAAATTGCAGGTAAATGTAGTGAGAGCATATCTTCTATAGAGCGTTTAATAAGAGTAGACTTTAGACCTGCGCGTGATGCTACACGCGAAAAAAGAGATTTTGGATTATCTTTTGAGAAAAGTTTTTGTGAGTCATGTACTGGCAGACCTGCCAGTAATGCCTCTTTTGTAAATGGCTTATGAAAGAGTTTTGTATAGAGTACAAAAGTATCTAACAATGCATCTTCATGAATGGAAATTTTGTCTTCGTTCATTGCCTACCTAATATTTAGTGAAAAAGTTCTATCTCAATACGACGGTTCTTAGCACGCCCCTCTTTTGTTCTGTTTGATGCAATAGGATCAAGTTCACCTCGTCCTGCTGTAATAATTCTTGCACCATCAATACCTTCTAACTCTAAAGCTTTTTTCACAGCCTCTGCTCTCTCAAAAGAAAGCTTCATATTTTTCTCTGCTTTTCCTCTACTGTCAGTATGACCTATGATTTTTACTTTATATGTAGGATTATTTGCTAAGAACTCTGCAAATTTTTTAATCTCACGGTATGATTCTGGCATTATTTTAGCAGAACCACGTTTAAAAAAGAGCTTGAGTGTCTGTTTTAGTGGACATCCATGAGGATCTACCTCTAAACCTGCCGGTGTATTTTCACATCTGTCTTTATAATCAACTACACCGTCACCATCACTATCAAGAGGACAGCCCTCTGCGTCAACGATAACACCTTTTGGTGATGTATTTGGACATTTGTCTTTATAATCTAGTACACCATCACCATCACTATCAACCGGACAGCCATTTTTATCTACATTAGCACCTTGTGGAGTCTTCTCACATCTATCAAATCTATCAAAAACGCCATCACCATCGCTGTCAACATCTTTTGGAGGTAAAAGATATAAAGAAACCATTACACGATTAGAAAGATCTGCACTTGATTGCTCTTCATCTGTGTTTGCCATATAGTAACCACCTTTGGCAACAGTTACGATATTTGCTTCATCTACATACTCTTGAAGTGAATCTAAGACTTTTTGAGTATATGCTGCACTTCTATCATCAAGTCTATCCTGCTCTTCTATACTATAAGACAAGTTGTTTTTATTTTTTTGTGGATAATACTCATCTGCATCATATTTATGACCAACAACAGTTACAATAAACTCTTTTTTTGTATCTTGAAACTTTTTAATACGATCAATAATAGCATCTAACTCATCTTGCGCTTTTTGATCTAAATTTCCATTAGTAAAATGTAAAGCATCAAAACGAATGATTTTCTCATATGACCCTGTATAAAACTCCTCTGAGAGTTGTGTTGTCACTGGAGTTGCAAAAAGTTCAACAATAAATAAACCTAGTATAAAAATATATTTCATAACCATCACCTCTTAATCATCCAGAGTGAGTTCTACTTCAACTCTTCTGTTCATATATTTACCTTCTGGTGTCGAGTTATCTGCGATTGGTTCTTCTTCACCTCGACCTTCTGTTGTTATTCTTGCTGGATCTATTCCGAGTTTAACCAGTGCCTTTTTTACAGCTTTTGCACGCTTCAACGAGAGGCGTTTGTTAAGATCAGCATCACCTTTGGAACTGGTATGTCCTACTACATGGATTTTATAACGCTTGTTCTTTTTGACAAAGTTTGCAAAACGTTCAATGTTTGCCCATGATTTTTTGTCAATCTTTGCACTGTAGTACTTGAAATTTACTCCAAGATTTAGTGATGAAGCACACCCTTTATCATTAACATTGTAACCAAGTGGTGTATTTGGACACTCATCTTTATAATCTTTAACCCCATCCATATCCACATCAACAGCACATCCATCAGCAGACACTTTTGCACCTTTAGGAGTCAGTGGACATTTATCTTGTGCATCTAAGACACCATCACCATCACTGTCACGTGTAATTTTCACACAACCATCCGGCATAATGTTTTCATTTAAGAGTGAGTTATCACACAGATCTTCACTGTCAACTATCTTATCATCATCTACATCATACGCTACAGGTACAGTATCTAGTACCTCTTTTGTATCTGCATTTACATAAAGATTAACACGAGACTCATACTCTTTTGTATCGCCTACAATAGCCAATGGTAGAAGTCCCATTGCATCTAAAATACGATATTTTGCCAAAAGCTCATCATACTCAGCTTTAATAATTTGTGCACGAGAATTAATAACATCATTTTGTGCAGTAAGCAGATCAAGTAGTGAACGACGACCTAAATCATACTCCTCTTTATAAAGTTCAAGTGTCTTTTCAGCGAAAACTTTATAATCACGTAGATCTTTTAACTGTAGGTCAATCATAGTATATGCATTCCAAGCAAGATCGATTGCTTCAATAGTTTGTCGTTTTAAATCTCTTGCAATTTCTACTTCTTGCGCGATCTTACTGACATCTTTTTGTACATTTGCACTGTCAGCACCACCACGGTAGAGGTTATAAGAGAGGACTACACGTGCTTTAAATCGGTCATCTGGTCTGTCAAAAGTGTTTAGCTTTTCTACATCATTAAAGTTTTGTGAAACCTCAAGATCAATTTTTGGATAAAAATCTTTTTGGTGTTGTTTCCATAAAGACTGAGCACCACGAATATTATAACGACTTACAAGAAGAGCAGGATTGTGATTAATAGCATACTCTGCAGCTTTTTGTTGTGAACTTGGCATTTTTATATCAAGCTCTGGTTTTTGCATTTGAGAGATTTGTGGCATTCTACCAAGAAGACGTCTAAACTGATACTCTTTGTCACGAGCATTGTTTTTTTGTACAGTCAGATTTGATCGTGCCAAAGAGAGCGCTGATTCTATCTTTTTTACTTCTGAGTCAGTTGTAAGTCCCGAGTCATAGAGATCTTTTACTTTTTTATAGATCTCCTCATTGATCTGAACATTTTCACGAGCAGTTTGTAAGAGTTCATATTCGCGCAAGACATTCAAGTATGCATTTGTCATACGATAAGCAATATCATTTGCTTTTTCAATATAATTATATGCTGCAGCCATAATACGAGCCTCTTCGTAGGAGACTTTATGCACCGTGCCAAAACCATCAAAAAGGTTTTGTGTCACAACGATAGAAGACTCATAGCTTCCATAGTTTTGATCTAAAACACCATGATTCCATTTATTATTTCCACCATTTTTAAGCATTCCTGCTTTGGTATAATCTAAGCTTGCTCGTAAATCTACACTTGGTAGATATTCTGACTCGGCAATTTTGAGATCTTCTCTTGTTGCTCTGTAATTTTTGAGGCGTTCCTGTACAACAGGATTTTGATCTAAAACCTCTACCACACTCTCTTTGAGACTGAGTGCATCCGCATATATCGGATACAAGAGTGTCAATAATGGGACCAGTGATAAGTATCGTTTTAACATAAGCTCTCTCATCTTGTATTTTTGCCAAAATTCTAGCATAGAAGCAGTGATTATTTAATGAGCATAGCTAAAAAGAGACAATTTAGATATAAAAAGAGATTATTTTAACGTTTTATTAACAAAGATGTGATATGAATGTGATATTTCTTACTAATTTCTTTTAATTTTCCATCCAAGCATCAGTTTTTATAATATTTCCATTATCAAATATCTTTAATTTATAAGCACTTTTTGTTATACCTATATCTATATCCATTACAGCTATCTGCATAATCTTCTTACAACTCTTAGGAATATCAAAGTGCCCTTTCATTCCAGTTAAGAACTGCTGCAGAGGAACTTTTTCATCCATCCCTATAACATTGTCACGACATCCAGTTAGACCAATGTCTGTCATATAGGCTGTTCCCTTTGCTATCTGGAAGTCATCTGTAGAGACATGGGTGTGTGTACCGATGATTCCACTCACCTCGCCCTCAAGCAGCATCATCATAGCACGCTTCTCACTTGTTGCTTCTGCATGAAAGTCTATAAAGATATTTTTTATCCCCTGCTCTCGCAGCTCTGCTACGGTCTTTTGTGCACAACGAAAGGCATTATCAACATAAGGCATACCATAGTGTCCCATAAGATTGAGCACTGCTAGCTTCTCTCCTGCTACATCATAAACTCTGCATCCCGTACCCACTACACCATCAGGGTAGTTGTGTGGTCGCAAGAAAGCTTCATCTTCTAAGAGTGCCAAGATATCTTTTTTATCCCATGTGTGGTTTCCGCCTGTAAAGACATCTACTCCGTAAGAGCAAAGCTCTTCGGCATTTTTAAGTGTAATACCAAAACCGTGTGAGGCATTCTCATAGTTGGCTATCACAAAGTCGATATTCTCCTGCTCACGCAGTTTAGGAAGATAGTCTCGAAGCATTACACGCCCCGGACGACCAAGTATATCACCGATAAAAGCTATTTTCATTACAGCACCTTTGGTTTGTTGTTTCTAAGATAATAGAGCGTTGCTTTGATGATGTCATCATCATCTCTGCTATCTGATTTTATCGTCTCTTTTGAGTCATTCAGATAGGTAAAGGTGATGTTTTGACCATAGTTGGTGATGGATTTCACCTTCTTCTCTAAGGCTAGCAGTTTAATAACCATCAGCTCAAAGAACTGTTTTGTAGGGGTATCAAGCTCTCCAAAGCGGTCTATCACTTCTTCTTCTATCTCATAGATCTCTACTGCCTCTTCACACTGCGAGAGTCGTCTGTAGATATCAAGGCGAAGTCTATCCTCTTTGACTACCTCATCAGAGATGTAAGCAGAGATGGTAAGTTTAATGTCTACCTTAATGCGTTCACTCTCTTTGGTGTTGCTAAGCTCTTTAATGGCATCTTCTAACATTCTAAGATAAAGTGAATAACCAATATTTTTGATGTGTCCACTCTGCGCATCACCTACTAAGTTACCGCCACCACGGATTTCTAGGTCATGGTGTGCAAGCACTGAGCCTGAACCCAAAAATGAATTGGACTCTAGTGCTAAGAGACGTTTTTTTGCCTCATCAGTAAGGGCTTCTTTGTTTTGGACGATGAAATAGGCAAAGCCCTCAACATTTCCACGCCCAACACGCCCACGCAGCTGGTGCAGATCGGCAATACCAAATCTGTCCGCTCCATCGACAATGATAGTATTTACCCGAGGCATATGAATACCACTCTCAATGATGCTGGTTGCAATCATCAAGTCATACTCACCCGCTTCAAACTTGAGCAGCTCTTTTTCTGTTTGAACGGCTGAGATCTTTGAGTGAAGCATCAATATACGCAAGTCTGGAAGCAAGGCTTTTAACTCTCCCTCTTTGATTGGCATATGGTCAATCGAGTTATGTACATAAAAGACCTGTCCGCCACGACGAAGCTCACGCAGGATTACCTCTTTGATGAGCTTCTCATCATACTCTTTTACAAAGGTACGCACTCCTTGACGCTCACTTGGAGCTGTGAGGAGCTGACTCATGGTCTTGATGGAGCTAAGTGCCTGGTTGAGACTTCTAGGAATTGGAGTCGCACTCATAGAGAGCAGATGCACATTATGATAGAGCTCTTTTATCTTCTCTTTTTGCTTTACTCCAAACTTGTGCTCTTCATCGATGATGACAACACCTAAGTTTTTAAACTCTAATCCAAAGAGTGTATGCGTACCTACTACACAATCTATCTCTCCGCTTGCCAGCCCTTTGATGATGGCATTTTTCTCTTTTGTGCTGACAAACCTATCTAGTTTTGCATAGCGAATACCAAGCTCGCTAAATCGCTCATCTAAACTTCTAAAGTGTTGTGCAGAGAGCAGAGTAGTTGGGACAATAAAGGCTGACTGAAAACCAGATTTATAGGCTGCATAGATGGTGTTTAGTGCTATCTCAGTCTTTCCAAAACCAACATCACCACTGAGCAGCCTGTCCATAATATGCCCGCTTGCCATCTCCCGCAGTATCTCATCGACTGCTTGCTTTTGGTCCTCTGTATAGTCAAATCCTGAAAGTTTTTGAAATGCTTCGAGCTCTTTTTTAGAGATGTTTATCTTTGGCGCTTCGATGAGTGCACGCGCAGCTGCTGTGTTTACAATCTGTCCGGCAATCTCTAAGAGGCGTTTGCGCACTTTGGCTTTAAGCTTTCCAAAGCTCCCTTTTCCAAGTCTGTCAAGAACTGGAACACTACCCCCACCTGCAATGTAGCGGTCGATGTAGTCAAGGTTCTCAACCGGCAGGAGTATCTTGTCATCACCAACATACTTGATAACAATAAAATCTTTTACACCTCCAAGTATCTCAGCTTGTTCAATCTTCTCAAAGATACCAACCCCGTAATCTTCATGTACTACATAGTCACCTGCTTTTAGATCATCAAGAAGTATGGAGCTTTTTCTACGACGACGTTTTTTATCTGGCTTGTTAAGCGAAATAACAAGCTCATCATCACTAATGATATTTAAGATATAAGGAGCCTCTACAACATTTATGTTTGTTGTATCATAGATGCCTGCTTGCTTGATGGTCGCTTTATTAGCTGCGATAATTGTAATTTTCTTATCTTTATGTACTTTGATAAGCTGCTCGGCATTTGCCACAACCAGCTCACGCACACTGTCACTCTCAGGCAAAATATCTAACGCAAACTGCTCACGCGGAATTTGCGGATTGTTAATAGCATAGGCATCGATAAGGGCATTATCCATCTTATGAGCAAGAAGAGCCTTTTTACCCTCTAAAAAGTTCTCTGCCAACTCATCCAAGTGCCAAAAACCAAGTGAAGCGATATCGCGTGAGAGTGCATCAAACGCACTTGACTCTATCTTTTTGTTAAGTGCTTCAAACTGCTCCTTGTCAAGTGCAAAAAAGGCTGCACTGATCTCTATTGAGTCTAGCTCATCACCTATGGTTCTTTGGGTATCGAGATCAAAGGCCTTTATCTGCTCTATCTCAGTGTCAAACAGAGAGATTCTGTAGGGGTTTTTTGTAGCTGGTACAAAGATATCTATAATATCGCCTCTGTGAGATATCTCACCCTCAACCTGCACCATATCTACAAAAGTATAGCCCCAGTGCAGCATCTGCTCTTTAAAGCTGCTCAAGTCTATCTCTGCGCCAAACTCTAAGTTTGTGCTTTTAAGAATTTCTGCTTTTGGAAGAGGAAAAAGAAGCGTTTTTAGAGGAGAGATAACTAAAGGCTTCTTCTTTGCACTGTAGTAGCTTCGAAGATCTGCTAAGAGTTCATGGAGTTCCTCTTTGTAAGAGCGAAGATCATCACCATATGTTGGGCGAAAGTCTGGAAAAATCAAAACATCTTGATTGAAAAACTCTGCTACAGCTTTAAGTTCCTCTGCCTCTTTTGCATCTTCACAGATGAGAAGTTCTAAGTCCTTCGTATCACTGTTTTTGTAGTAGTTATAGAGTGCTGCTTGTATCATTTATGTCCTAAAAGATCTATACTTACTCTTGCTTTGATGCGATAGCAGCATGTTTTTCTTTAACGATTGAGTTTCCTTCAAAGATACCTTTAGACTCAATAACTAAATCATTTGATATGATCTCACCATTAATATGTCCACCAGCTTTGATCTCAACACGTGTTGCATCGACACTGCCTTCAACCACACCCTGTACGATTAAGCGTTCTGTTTTTATAGTTCCCTTTACACGTCCGTTTTTACCGACATTAATCTCTTTAGAAGAGTTTATACTGCCTTCTAGTTCACCGTCGATATAGAGATTACACTCTATCTCTACTTCTCCTTTGAGTTTTGCTCCGAGTGTGATGATTGTTGTGTTTGCGTCTGGTTTTGCACCTGAAGTCGAGATGTCGCTGTTATTAAAGATTGCCATGGAACTTTTTTCTCCTTTTGAAAAATATCATTATAGTTTGCCTGTGTCCACTTTATAAAGTAGTAAGGATTTAAAACTCTATGAATAAAGCGCAGTTCATAATGTAAATGTGGTCCATTACTCAGACCTGAATTCCCTGTATAGGCAATTAGCTGCCCTTTTTTTACAAATTGTCCGGATTTTATCACAATTTTGTTTAAATGTCCGTAGTAGCTTTTAAATCCATATACATGTTCGAGTATGATAAGTTTACCAAAACCACTCCGTTTATGAAGTCCTGCCCACTCAACGATTCCGTCTGCCGGTGCATATACAGGTGTATTCATTTTAGCTTTTAGATCTATCCCACGATGAAATTCTCGCTTACCTAATGTCGGGTGTATACGATACCCAAACTTACTGGTTATACCATGATACTCGATGGGTGATCCGTTTGGAATAAGCTGCAAAAGTGTCGCACGCTGAGAAGAACTAAGCTTCGCAATACTTACTCTCTCTTTAAGTGACTCATCCTCTATAGGCTTTAATCCTATAAGTGTCTCTATCTCTGTAAGAGAGTCTGAGAGCTCTTCTAACTCTTTTTTCTTGATCTCTAAAGAGCTTTTTGTCTCATGCATGCTCTTTTCTAAAAGCATATTACGTGCTTTTAGCTCTTTATAGGCACTCTCTAGACTCTCTTTTTTCTCAGCAATCGCATCGACACTTTCATTAAGATATAAAATAGTGCCAACTGCGATAATACCAATAGTAAGTAAAAAAATCAGTGCATAAAAAAATGCTTTTTTTACAAACTTATGAAGATTAAACTGCCTAACACCTGAGTCATCATGAATAGTGACCGTAAAGTGTTTATCCATTATATGCCCTCAAAAACCTCTCAGCCACACTAAAAGAACCAAACACAAGGTACTCTTCTTCACTCTTTATAGAGTGATCAAATTGTACATGTGGTAAGTCTAACTCTTCTAATGTTGCCATTAATTTCTCTTCACTCTCTATTCTCATATCTTCTACTTTAATAACTTCTACTCTTTTAATAATTGGTCGTAAAATTTCCAGTATCTCTTTATATGCTTTATCTTTATATGTATTGTAAATCAATACATACTTTTTAGCAGCCAATACTTTTACAATAGCCTGAGCTGCTAGTTTGTTATGCCCAACATCGATAAGTATATTGTCAGCTATCTTACTCAAACGCCCAAAAAGTCGTGCTTTTGTAAAGGTCTCTTTTTTGTAACTAATACCTAAATATTTCAATGCAGCAAGTGCTAACATCATATTTTCATACAGATAGTGTGGAAGCGTCTCTTCTTCTACTATCTGTTTGAGCATTGCAATATCTTCACTACTTACACACTTTTGAACATTATAGGCAAGAAAATCTTTACTCTTACTAAGAGCTGTTACAACATCATACACTTCTTTGTGTTTTTGCTTTGCAACAATAGTTGCTTTTTGTACAGCTTTTATCTTTGTAGTTGCGATTGCTTCTATCGTATCACCCAAAAAAGATTCATGATCAAAATCTACCGGAGTAAGAAGTGTGAGCAGGTTTTCAAAGACAGCAGTAGCATCATGTTCTCCACCCAAACCTGCTTCTAAGACGACATATTCAAGTTTAGCTTCACTGTAAAGCAGCATCGCTAAAAGTGTTGTATATTCAAAATAACTCAGAGAACTTAGCTCTTCTTGACTTAGAAGTTCTAAAAGTTTTTGATGTGTCGTATCGAGTTGTTTGTTTGTTGCGTTATTGCCATTTATCCAGATACGCTCATTGAACTCTAAAATATGGGGTGATGTATAGTGCCCTACACTACATCCCTCACGCAGGAGTGCTGTTGCCAAAAAGCGACCAGTTGTTCCTTTGCCGTTAGTACCGATAAGATGAATGATTTTTGGAAGTTTGAAATGTTTCTTGATTCGCTGCCATACACGAGGCATACGTGTATAGTCTATCTCATTATAAAAAAGTGGTTTGTTATTTAAAAAATCTTCTAACACTATTTTTTGTACTCTACCCTGTTACGCCCATTCTTTTTTGCTAGATAAAGGTACTCATCTGCAGAGTTGATAGTAGCTTGTAGTGAGACATGTTTTGCTCTCTCACTAACACCGGCACTCACAGTTACTTTGATATGTTTGCCCTTATACATCATCTTTGCACGCTCCACATGACGGCGTACTTTTTCTGCAAATGTTGCTCCACCTTTGGTATCTGTATCACTTAGCAATGCTAAAAACTCTTCACCACCATAACGCCCTACAATGTCTACACTTCTTGCCTCTTTTTTAAGGATCTTTCCAAAAGCAGAGAGTACTGCATCTCCAGCTTCATGTCCAAATGTATCATTGACTTTTTTAAAGTTATCTAGATCAAACATAACAATGGCATAGTTTCTATTGTAACGTTTGTATTCTGCTTCTTTTAGTTCTAAAAACTCATCAAGTGCACGACGGTTATAAAGCTTTGTCAAGAAGTCCTCTTTTGAATCTTTACGAGCCTCTTCGAGCTCTTTTTCAAGTTTTTTCACCTTTTTACTCAAAGCCTGCACCTCTGAGTTGTGTCCTTTTAGATCACGACTGAGTATCTCTGTGTTTTCTTCCAAAGCCACTGCAATGGTAAAGAGCTTTTTATGTGCTATTTTAAAATTACTAGCAGACTCTTCTGTGTAGGACTCTAGCTCTTTTTTGATAGCTTGAATCTCTGCATTTGAGTTATCAGAGCTCTCTATCATATCTATAAGACGTAAAGAGAGCTTATCTAACACACCATCGATAGACTCTACCATCTCTTTTACACTCTCTTTATCAAGTGCAATTCGTAAAGAGATTGCTTTTTTGATCTCTTTTTCAACATCACTGTCATCCAAGATAGCAGGATTTTTACGTATCTTTTCACTAATCTCAGCGATAGTATCATTGACACTTGAAGCGATAGATGGAACAAAAGAGGCAATAAGGAGCTTGGAGATCTTCTCTAAATCGATTCTATCTTTTGAAGTTGTAGCGTTTTTCTCAGCACCCAAACGAAGGTTTTCAATAGTTTTACGAAGGTTTTCACTATCTACACTACCTAACTCTTTGAGTCTTTGCAAGAATGTATCATCATAGTTCGTTAAGAAGTTGAGCCATCGCTGACGAAACTCATCCATCTGCTGTGGAGAGGCTCCACTCTCTAAAAGTTCTATACTTTTCTTTGCAAGCTCAGCTGCCTCTTCATTATGCAGTACTGTAATAGCCTGAAGCGCTCTTTTACAAAGTAGTGTTTGTGATTCGAGTGTAGTAGTACACTGTGTGGGATTTGTACGATTGAGTTTTGAGACCAAGAAACGAACAAACTCATGCATAGTAGTGATGCGATAGTTCTTTAGCTCTTTTTGAAGATCTTTAGAGAGCATATCTTGATACTTTTTTAGATGATTACAATCTTCTACATCTGCTTTGGCACGCTTGACCTCTTTACAAAAAGCCTCTGCATAAAAATCAGGTGTGAGTTGCTTACCCTCTAGCTTTAAACGTTTAATGGCATTGTTTATAATCGTTTGTATCGTCATCTTACTCTCCTTTGCGTGAGCCTTCTGCTGAGACCTGTGCTATAAATGAAGCAATGGCTTTTTCGGCACTGTATTTAATAGCATCAAAACGCTCTTTATCCGTAATCACAGCATTTGGTGTTACAGCAAAGTCATAGGTACCTTTAGCCCGGTATGTTTTTGTTGTATCTGCAGTTTGGCGAACGATATGCAGTGTAATAGTTGTACGGTATGCGATCACAAAACCATTATCATCATACTCAATAGGTGTATATCTTGGTGCAGATATTCTAAATGTAAGGTGTGTATCTGCATAGGCTTTATCTACTAAAGATGCATGAAATATCTGAATGATAGCACTATCAACTGCATCTTTAATAACAACTGTATTTTCAGGATCTTGTGCAGAGATAACAACACTTGTACTTATCTTCTCACCCGTTACCTCACGCGAATACTTGGCACTTGGTTTATAGCCACACCCACTTACAAAAAACAGGAGTACCATCAGAACTGCAGTGAGATATTTGCGTGAGTTCATG
>Ga0256828_1001892_pt1 | contig 12842 bp, 12 predicted proteins | sample CV88metaG_FD_185993 | JGI IMG/M metagenome (GOLD analysis project Ga0256828, IMG submission 185993) | Hydrothermal vent microbial communities from East Pacific Rise, Pacific Ocean - CV88 | ecosystem: Environmental > Aquatic > Marine > Hydrothermal vents | place: Pacific Ocean: East Pacific Rise... | reverse complement strand
ACTATTGACTTAATTCGTCAAAAGTGGCTATAATGACGATGAAAATCAATAATAAGAGAGGTTTTATCGTTATATGGTAATAGCTTACATAAGACCGGACAAGAATTTTGCACCTGCTCACGAACAGTTGCAGATGATAAATTCTTATGCCATCGCTAACAATCTTGTTATTGATGATGAGTTTGTTGACTATACATCACAAAACAAGCGTTTGGAAGAGAGAAAAGAGGTTACAAAGTACTTTCAATCAAAGAAAAACGCGACACTTTTGATCTATGATGTATGGGTGCTTACAACAAATATGGAAGATCTGATTCAGATGTTTTCATGCCTTTTAAAAAATGAGTTTAGTGTTCATTTTATAAAACAATCTGTTATAATTACGCAACAAAGCAGCGTGATGCTTGTGCTGGGTCTTATGGATCAGCTGCGTCAACGAATACAGAGTGAATCCAAGCGGGTTATCGGACGCCCAAAAGGAAGTCGTTCTAGTTCAAAATTTGATGTTTATATAAATGAGATACTTCGTTTTATCAAAGAGGGTAAAAGTGTAAGTGAGATGGCGAGAATTTTAGGTGTGAGTCGTAGCTCACTAAAAGACTATATTGAGTCACGTGAACTCAAACAAGTAGCATTTGGATCGCTCTTGCCGGAAGCACCAAATGATGCAGAAGCACAGGTGATTAACACTATCACCTGTCCAAACTAAGAATATACGGGAGAAAATAAATGAGTGAAGAGACAAAAAAGGGTATTAAAATACCAACACCATGGAGAATCAAACGTTACTACTTTTATGCGTTTGTAACAATTGTTGCATTGATTCTTCCTTGGATCAAAGTGAATGGTAATCACTTTTTCCTACTAAGTTTTGACAAGATGAAATTGCATCTTGCATTTGTACAGTTTGATATGCAAGAGCTTTATTTAATGCCATTTTTACTAATGATTCTCTTTTTGGGTATCTTTGGTATGACAGTTGTCGGTGGTCGTGTTTTTTGTGGTTGGATCTGTCCGCAGACAACTTTCCGTGTAATTTATCGTGATCTTATTGAGACAAAACTTTTAAAACTGCGTAAAAGAATCGGAAATAAACAGCAAGAACCAGATATGAGCAAGCCTGAGAATAAGGCAAAAAAAGCAATAGCAATCGCGTTATGGGCACTATTGGCAATTGTTGCAGGGGCAGACTTTATGTGGTATTTTATACCTCCAGAAGATTTCTTCAACTACCTTCAAAACCCACTTGATCACATGGTTATGATCGGTTTTGTTCTTGGTGTTGCAGCATTTTTAATTTATGATATTGTTTTTCTTAAAGAGAACTTCTGTATCTATGTTTGTCCTTACTCTCGTGTACAGTCGGTTCTGTATGATGAGCATACTGTTATGGCTCTTTATGATGAACACCGTGGTGGTAAAATCTATGATGAAGATCACCATAAACTTGTAAACAGTCAAAAAGATCTAAAAGCGATAGATCCTGATGCAGAGTGTACAGCTTGTGAGAAGTGTGTGACGGTATGTCCGACACATATTGACATTCGTAAAGGTTTACAGCTTGAGTGTATCAACTGTCTTGAGTGTGTGGATGCATGTACAACAGTTATGGGTAAACTTGGAAAACCTTCACTTGTTACTTGGTCAAGTGAGTATGAGATTGTTGAGCGTAAAGGTAAGACAAAATATTTCCGTCCTAAAGTTATCGCTTATATGGTTCTTTTAGTTGGTATCAGTATTGTTCTAGGATATATGGGAAGCCATAAAGAGCATATGCTATTAAATATCAATAAAGAAGCACGTCTGTACTCTATTAAACATCTTCCTGATGGTAAATTCAGAGTAGACAACTCTTATGTATTCTTATTACAAAATACACAGCATGAACCAATGAAGTATTACTTTGAAGTTATCCCTCCAAAAGGTATGGAAGGAAAAATCAAAATTTTAAAACCTTCAAAACCATTCAAAGTAATTCCAAATGTGAAAAAGAAAAAAATTGTAACATTGACAACAACAGAGATGCTTGTTGACAATCCAAGAAAAGATACAATTATTCCAATTAAAATTCATGCATTTGCATTGGAAAAAGATGGAAAACCAAGTGAGAAAATCTCTGTTTGGAGAGATTCAACATTTGTTTTCCCAAAAGCAACACTTCTTAAAAAGTAAGAGAGTAATCTGCTTTTAACATTAAGTAAGTTAAACTCACATAGATAGCATCTTATATCTATCTATGGAGAGTTTACTTATGTTCAAAACTATCAAAATCTTTTTTATACTATTTATTCTCTATCTACTGGCTGGTTTTTTTCTACTGCCGAAACTTCTTTTACCAAAACTTCAAGAGATTGCAAACAAAGAGCTAAATGCCAGTGTTTCTATTGATAAGCTTTCCATAAATCCTTTGACATTCACGCTAAGAGTATCAGGTATACAAGTAAAACAAAAGAAGCAAAATCATAAAATTTTAGAACTTGCATATGCTGAGATTGATGCCAATCCAACAGAGCTGCTTTATGGGACAGTGGGTATTGGTGAAATATATCTACAAAAACCAAAGCTCTACATAAAAAAGAGTAAAGATAATCAACTAAATCTTCTTAGTATAATAAAGTCAAAAAAAGAAGACAATACTACAGCTGCACAGTCAGAGGACTCTTTAGTTCATATTGTCTTAAACCATTTCAATATAAATGACGCAACTTGTTTTTTTGATGATTACTCTAAAAAAGAACCTTTTCACATTGAGCTGCATAATTTCTTTTTAGATATAGAAAATGTAGATACTCATAACCTACAAGAGGGGAGTCTTCATCTGCATACAAAAGTAGCACAAAGTGGACATATAGAACTTCATACGAAGATCAAAAAAGTAAAACCCCTAGTATTGGATGGAAGTTTTGGTTTTGAGATTGATGATCTCTCCAAAGAGTTTGCTTATGTTGCAGAGAAAGTAAAGTTTCACTTGACACAGGGACGAGCTTCCTTTTTTACACGATACAGTGTTGATACAAACAATACGACAGCAACAAAGCTTTCTCATTTGAATTTCTCTTTATATGATTTGAAAACAGTTGCCAATCGTGATAACAAAGAGCTCTTGGATATTGACTATCTCTATATCAATGATATGGATATCAAACCACTGCAACATCAAGCTCACATTCCTCATGCAGGTGTTAAAAAAGTAGTTTTAAATATAGAACGCAAGAGTAAAAATAGGCTGGATTGGCAAGAGTATCTTAATCTTGAAGAAAATTCACAAAAGAGTAGTGAAGAAAATATTTCAGAGCTTAAAACGCAAGAAAAGTGGGATGTTGCACTTGCAGATTTTATATTGAGTGATATTAATATTCAATTCAATGATTATTATATTACTCCTCATGTAACAACTACTCTTGATACGCTCTCTTTACATGCAAAAGATATTACTTTATCAGGAGAGCAAGCACTCTCTTATGATCTTGCATTTATGCTCAATAAGGAAGCAAAATGTAAAAGTAGTGGCTCTCTTTTACATAAAGAGTTGGATTTAGAGAGCACAATAGTCTGTAGTGAGTTTGAAGTAGCACATTATACTCCCTATATTGAAGATGCAGCACAAAAAGTATTTCAAAAATATGATTTGAATTTAAAAAGTGCCAAACTCGATGCAAATGTGAATCTTAAGCTGACACAGGAGAGTAACAATAGCATTGTTGTGCAGTTGCAAAAGAGTGAGCTTGGTATAAAATCTTTACGACTCAAACAAAAAAGTAGTGCCAAGGAACTTGTGGCATTTAATGACTTGCGTTTGCGTGGTATAGTATTAAATACCAAAACAAAAGAGGGGAGTATTGAAAATATTGTATTAAAAGATCTTGCTTTATCTCTTATACGATATTCAGATGGCCATCTCAATACAGAAAATCTGCTTATTGCAAAAAAGAGAGGGCAAAAAGAGCAAAAGAAACCAAAGCAGGAGACTTTTCATTTTCTTGTAAAAGAGGTTCATCTGGATAATGGAGCGTTAGATTTTTATGATAAGAGTATTTCTCCAGCTGCTAAAAAAAGTGTGAAAAATATTGATATCAAGGTTCAAAAAATTGATACAAATGCCAACACATGGCTTAACTATAAAGCCTCTATGCGTGTTGGAAAAAGAGCGTATGCATCTTTGTATGGAAAAGTGCGTCATACCCCATTAAAACAGATTGGTGGATTCTCTTTAAAAAGATTCTCCCTGCAAGAGATCAATCCTTACTTGCAGCAAAATAGCTATGTAAAAATTACAAAAGGAGAACTCTCTTTGAGTGCAAATGAAAGCTATATGCAAAGGAAAAAAGGTGCAGATCTACGGCTTAAAGGTCGTTTGCTTCTTAATGACTTTATAGCTGTTGATACCAATGATGCAGATATGAAACTTTTAGCTATTGAGAAGTTGAAAATAAAACCACTTACCTTAGAGTTGCATCCAAATCGTCTCTATATCGATGAGGTTGGAGTTAATGGCTTTTATGTTGCTGCAAAAATTGATGAAAACAGAAGTATAAATTTTGCCAGATTGCTCAAAAAAAGTAACACTGATCAAAAGAGAGAAGTAAAAAATAAAAAAGATACAGATGAAAATAATTTTGATATCAAGATAGCAAAATTGGATATAAATGGTTCGCAAGCATACTTCGAAGATCTCTCTTTACCAATTAAGTTTAAAACAGATATACATACTCTCAATGGGGTTGTATATGCTATATCAAACAAGCCAGGTGAAACAACTTTTATCAATATTGACGGTGAAGTTGACAAGTATGGTTCAACAAAGATAAAAGGAAGTCTGGATAGTTTTAATCCTAAAAAATTTACAGATATCAACCTTGAGTTTAAAAATCTTGATCTGAGTGCTATGAGTGGATACAGTGCCTCTTTTGCAGGTTATACAATAGCATCGGGAAAACTCTTTTTAGATCTTGGTTATAAGATAAAGGATGCAAAGCTACATGCGACAAACAAGGTAGTTATAAAGCAGATAAAACTCGGTAAGGAGATTCAAGGAGATAATATCAATCATCTTCCATTGGGTTTTGTGCTGGGGCTTTTAGAAGATAGTAATGGGGTGATAAATATAGAGCTCCCTATAGAAGGAAATTTGGATGAACCTGATTTTAAATACGGAAAGATTGTCTGGAATGCTTTTACAAATCTAATCACTACTGCAGTATCATCACCTTTTAGACTTTTAGGCTCTATGCTTGGAATAGATACGAACAAACTCTCAGCTTTACATTTTGAGTATGGTAAGGCTGTAATAGCGCCACCTGAAAAAGAGAAGTTAGATACCATCGCACAGATTATGCAAAAACGTCCAAAAATTTTATTAAAAGTTACACCTGTCTATGATGAAGTAGCAGACAAAGAGGCTCTACAGATGCAAAAACTTATTGCTTTAGTTATGCAAAAAAGTGGTGTTGAAAATATCGAAAAAAGTAAAAATGCACTTACTGTCGATATGTTAGAAGATATTTGTGCTCAAATGGACAAAGAGGAAGAACTAACTCTACTGCGTGAGCAAATTGAGAAAAAATACAGTGATAAAAAAGCGTATGAAAGAGCTTATCAAAATGCACTTATTGCTCTTTGTCGAGATATGCAAAGTGTCAAAAAAGAGGAGCTTGTCTCTCTTGCAAAAGCCAGAGCAAACCGTGTGAAAGATTACTTGATGAAAAAAGATATAGTTTTCACAAGAATCGTTGAAAATGATGTAAATAGCGTGCATAATGAGGCTAAATCAGGAGTTGAGATGCCACTTGAGATTGATATTACAAGCTCAGATAAATAATTTTTTGCTATAATTGCAGCAAAATTTAATAAAAGGTTTCTTTATGGCATTTTCTAAAGAAAATCGAAAAGGTACCATTTCAGGTATCATTTTTGTTGCAATTTTTGCAGCAGCGGCAACTTCGATTGCACAGCTCCCATTTATGAAAAATCTTGGGATATCTCCTTTGGTTATCGGTATTGTTTTAGGTATCTTCTATGCAAATACACTTCATAACCATATCCCAAGCGCATGGGGAACAGGTATTACATTCTCAGCGAAGAAGATTCTACGCTTTGCTATCGTTTTTTACGGTTTTAGAATTACATTCCAGCAGATTATGGATGTTGGTATGAGTGGTTTTATGGTTTCGCTTATTATGCTCTCAACAACATTCATCCTTGGTTCATATCTTGGGTACAAGATCTTTAAGATGGATAAAGAGACTTCAATGCTAACAGCTTCTGGAGCATCTGTTTGTGGTGCAGCGGCAGTTTTAGCAACGGAGCCAGTTCTTAAAGCTGAAGGGCACAAGACAGCAGTAGCTGTTTCTATGGTTGTACTTTTTGGTACGATCTCAATGTTTTTATATCCTGTTCTTTATACAGCGATTATTGAGCCGGCAACAGGCTTTTTACATATGACGCCTGAGCAGTTTGGTATCTATGTTGGTGGTACTATCCATGAAGTAGCGCAAGTTGTAGCAGTTCCGGCTTCTATTCCGGGTGCACCTGAGGTTATGGCAAACTCTGCAGTTATTGTAAAGATGACGCGTGTTATTATGATCGCTCCTATGCTTATTATTTTAGGTATTTATCTTTCAATGCAGGCAAAGAAAAGTGGTAGTGCAGCAGGTGGAGTAAAACTTGTTATTCCATGGTTTGCAGTCTACTTTATTGCAATGGCTGGGTTTAACTCACTTGATCTTGTTCCACATAACATTGTATCTGTAATCAATGAGATAGATACTTTTCTTTTAACAATGGCAATGACAGCACTTGGTATGGGAACAATCTTTTCTAAATTTAAAGGTTTAGGACTTGCACCACTCTATACTGCAGGTGCTATGTTTGTATGGCTTGTTATTGGTGGGTTTGTTGTTACAAAACTGGTAACTGCTGCTTTTTAAAAAGCGGTAGTTTCTCCCCTTTTTTTCTCTTTTAGAAAACTCTTTGAAAAAAAACTATATAATCATATAACAAAGAAGTTTTACTACTTTTCAAAGGAGCTAAAAGAGATGTCACCACTTCCAAATACCCTCAACTCTTATTGGCTCTGGCGTGAAGTATATGCAAAGCTTGGTATCTCCAATCCAGCTTACAAATATTGGAAAAATACCCCCTCACTTAAACTCAATAACAAATATATATTTATCCAAAAAAATCATCTACCTGCAAAACATGCTCATGTAGAGGAGATTTTGACAGACCTCTCAGGTTATCTGCCTATCAAGTACGCATCAGATCAATTGCATGTCAATGAACACTTGTTCACAAGTGATAAAATGCGCCTACACAGGGAGTTTGAGTATAAGTTTGTCGAGGATGTAAAGTTTGTCAATATCAAAAAGTTTTTTAAAGAAAATGGCATTATTGTGCCAAACAATGCACTCTTGCAGCTTGGAAAACTAAAAGATCTGGAGATAACTGCCGAGAGTACTTTTTACAAACTCAAGGATGATTACGGGATAGTGGTGTATAACTGATGGATATGTTTTTTTTAGAGTTTAGAGATCCTCTTTTTTCAATTATTGTCTTTTTTGCATTGATCTTTATTATTACTTTTTTCTCATACTGGTGGGGACGTTACAAACGAAAGCAAGATTCACGTTATCTCAATCGTTTTTTAAGACAGTTTCGTGCACTTCCTTCTAAAGATGAACTAAAAGTACTTATCAGTAGTGGTGAGCTCTCTGAGAAATCATGGCTACTTTTAGCCAGTGCCTACTATAAAAACGGAGACTATGAAAAAGCAATAGAGATTTATAATGAGCTTTTGGAAGTTGGTAATAAGGCAAATGCAAAAGAGACAATGTTCTTACTTGGTAAGACCTATTTTAAGGCAGGATTTTTAGAGCGTTCAAAGCAGATTTTTTTAGAGATACTCAAACGTAATCCACGTACACCACAAGCTTTGCATTATCTTTTGCTTATATATGAGTATATGCGTGATTATAAAGCTGCTAAAGAGGTCTTAGAACCACTAGAAGAGCTTGGTGAAGATGTTAGTCTAGAACGTGACTATTTAAGTATATTAGAGCTTTTGAATGATTATAAACTTGATGAAGATGAAAAAATAGAAAAAGTACTTGCAATCTATAAAAAAACGCACCGTTTAACGCAGCTGGTTTTTGAGTATCTCTTTAGAGTAGATCCAAAAAGAGCATGGGAAGAGTTGGATCTTTCCAAAGTGGAACTTTTAAGTGAGATATTATGGCGTTGTGATGCTAAAAGATTGAATTTAGATATAATTTCAAAAAGTGGATTCTTACGAGAACTCTTTAGCGCTCGCGGTCTGATTGATGTAGCGAAAAGCAGTACTGTTTTTGAGTTTGACGTACTTATCAAACTGGAAAAAAAGGCAAATGCTACTTTGAGTTTTGAGTATATCTGTGACAGTTGTAAAAGTGTTGCTCCTTTTGCTTTTAGCAGATGTAGTTCATGTCATGCCATAGATACTGCACAGGCTGAGTATACGCTCAGTAGAGATTACAGTAAGGAATATTGTGAAGAAAATAACTCTTTTCAGTGATGGAAGTGCTCTTGGTAACCCCGGTCCGGGTGGTTATGGAGTAATACTACGTTATGGTGACAAAGAAAAAGAGCTGAGTGGTTCAGAAGCTCATACTACCAACAACAGAATGGAGCTCAAAGGTGTTATAGAGGGATTAAAGGCTTTAAAAGAGCCTTGTGAGGTCGATATAGTATCTGACTCCTCTTATGTTGTAAAAGGGATTAATGAGTGGCTTCTCAACTGGGTAAAGAGAGATTTTAAAAAAGTTAAAAATCCTGATCTTTGGAAAGAATATATAGAAGTTGCAAAGCCACACAAAATCCATGCGATATGGGTGCGTGGACATGATGGCCACGAAGAGAATGAACGTTGTGACATCCTGGCACGAGAAGCGGCAACGCAAGAGAAAGAATCACACTAAATGAGGGAGTGGGAGTATGCATAAAAGTATAGAGACACTGGAAAAGAAACTGGGATATGAGTTTAAAGACAAAAAGCTCATTATCGAAGCGCTGACGCATAAAAGCTATAAACAGCCCTACGATAATGAGCGATTGGAATTTTTAGGAGATGCAGTACTGGACCTTGTAGTAGGAGAGTATCTCTTTAGAAAGTTTAAAAATTCGGATGAGGGAAAACTTTCTAAAATTCGTGCATCACTGGTAAATGAGACAGGCTTTGATAAACTAGCGCGTGCACTCAACCTTGGGGAGTACATCTTACTCTCCAATGCAGAGGACAACAACGGTGGGCGTGAGAAGTCTTCACTGCTCTCAAATGCTTTTGAAGCGATTATGGGGGCAATTTACCTTGAAGCAGGACTTGACAAGGTGCGTGAGATAACGATTCGTCTCATTGAAGAGAATCACAAAGAGATTTCACTTGATTCGCTCTTTAGAGATTTTAAAACAACACTCCAAGAGCTCACGCAGGCTCGTTTTGGTATAACACCGGAGTATAAGGTGATAGCATCTCGTGGACCTGATCACAAAAAAGAGTTTGAGGTGGCTGTCTACATTGAAGACAAAGAGTATGCTCGTGCTATTGGTAAAAGTAAGAAGATAGCACAACAAGAGGCTGCAAAAGAGGCAGTTGAGATATTGAAAGAGGAAAAAGAGTGAATAGTTTTGGAGTAAGACTGAAGTTTTCAACTTTTGGCGAGTCACACGGTAAGGCACTGGGGTGTATCTTAGATGGTGTACCTGCTGGACTTGAGATAGATGAGGCTTTTATACAGAGTGAACTTGATCGTAGAAAGCCAGGTAAGAGTGAGTTTGAGACAGCCAGAAAAGAGGCTGATAAAGTAGAGATTCTCAGTGGTGTTTTTGAGGGTAAGAGTACCGGAACACCGATTGCAATGGTGATCTATAACACAAACCAAAAATCACGTGACTACTCAAACATCAAAGATGTATTTCGTCCGGGTCATGCTGACTTTACCTACTTCCATAAGTATGGCATACGAGATTATCGTGGTGGCGGACGCAGCTCTGCGCGTGAGACAGCAGCACGCGTTGCAGCGGGTGCAATTGCGAAGCTTATGTTGCGTGAGCTGGGTATTGAAGTGCTTAGTGGCATTAGTGAGATTCATGGCATACAGGCAAAAGAGTATAACTATGAAGCTGCACAAAAGAGCATCATCTACGCACTCGATCCTGAGGCAGAAGCAGCACAAAAAGATGCTGTTTTAGAAGCAAAGGCACGTCATGACTCTGTAGGTGGAGTATCTCGTGTTCTTATCAAAGGTGCACCGGTTGGTCTTGGACAGCCACTTTACTATAAGCTTGATGCAGTTTTAGCTGATGCTATGATGGGTATCAATGCTGTAAAAGCAGTTGAGATTGGTGATGGTGTACTCTCTGCGCGTGCACTCGGTTCACAAAACAATGACCCTATCCGTAAAGATGGTTTTGAATCCAACCATGCAGGTGGCATCTTAGGGGGTATTAGTAACGGAGAAGATATAGTACTTAATGTCTACTTTAAGCCAACACCTTCAATCTTTCAAGAGCAGCATACTGTAACAACAGGCAATGAAGAGGTAGACTTCTCACTTAAAGGGCGTCATGACCCGTGTGTGGCTATTCGTGGTACAATAGTATGTGAAGCGATGGCAGCCCTTGTGATTGCAGATATGTTACTGTTAAATATGGGCTCACGTATGGATGGTCTTATTCAATACTATAAATAATCTTTAGTGATTGAGCTCATGTAGAATCTCTACTATCATCTGTTGTGCCTTGCGTAAAGGTTGCACAGATGCTTCATCTTGAATATTGAGTGTCTTTATCCAGTTCTCAACACTTAAAAATCCCATATGCATTACATTTTCATCTTTTCTTTTGTAGATGTAAAATGAGCATGGTGCCCATGCTCCAGCTTCAGGATGGAGTTTTGATACAGGGTAGATAACATCAAACTTACATATAGAGTAGGTGTGATAAAAATCATAGGCATCATAATGATTCTCAATAAAAAGTTCCTCATTTACATTGGTGAAATTTGGAAGTAAAAATCCAAGTGATTCCATCTCAGCTTCAAACTCTGCCTCATAATCATCAATATACTCTTCTGCATCCTTGTCGCTTAAATCAACCGGTGTTGAAAACTTGAGCTGCAGTGAGTCTTGTGCTGTTTTGTAATTGTTATCTTTAAATTCACCTGCAGGCAAAGCTTTTTTCAGAGCTTGCTTTATAAGTGCACTGTATTGTAAAAGATCTTTGTCATCAAGAGGAATCTCAGCTGCACGTGCCATGCCGTGATGGCTTAGTGTTGCTATGTAGATTTTGGAGTCTTTTGTATAAATAGACATTGTCAGTGGTGTCAGTGCTCCAAAAGTAGGATATTTTTTAAGAAGTTTGTAGCTTAGCTTGTTATCCATAAACATAGCTAGATTGTATGTTTTGTAATGTGTATGGTCAAAGCGCTTTTGAAAAGGAATGTTCATATCATTGTTCCCAACTACAGTGAGTCCTAATGAGTCAAAAGCCTCCTCTATCGTTTGTGGTGTTATTGCGTTGTCTGGGTTAGGAGCACACAGCAGTTGCACATCCTGTATTTTTGGTTTTGTAACTATATGTGGAAGGTTTGTTGAACATGCTGTAAAGAGGAGTGCAAAGAGGAGTGTAAATATATGAAGAGTTTTATACACAGAGATTCCTTTTATTCATTGTCTTTTTGTGGTAGGTTTACTGTATCGCCTACGTGAATAGTTGCTGTTTGATTATTACATACTTTGGCAAAAACTCCTCTGTCATTTTTAAGAAGTTTTGGTAGTTTTGGACTTAGTGTTGAGAGCCCTTTGCACAGAGTACAGTTTTGTGTGATCTCAAGTTCAATATTACCTATATAGAAACGTTCACCGGGAAGAAGATGGTAAGGATTGCCTTCGATAAGAATATTTTCACCAAGAGCTCCCTTTGGCAGTGGTATCCCATTGGCCTCACTTAGCTTATAACTATCAATAGAAGTGATAAGAATAGCTCTGTTGCTATCTTTTGCATAAAATTTGTCATTATAAACACCTTCTTTGTCAAGTGTTATATATTCGCATGAAAGACGTTTTTTATCTGCATTATCTTGTGTTATATAAAGTTCTAATACTTTTGTATTTTTTTGCATAGTTTGTATTACCATTCGCGTAAATTAAATAGATCGTATTGTAAAATCTATAACTTTAGTATCAAAAATACAACAAACTTCCTACGAGTTAAAAGAGCGTATTGATAATTGTGTGGAGATAATAAAATTAGAGATTTTGTTATAAAAGTCTTTGGAAAGATAAGGCGCCATACTGAAGAAGCATAATGCTTCTTCGTAAAGGGTGTAAAATCAGATTACTTGATTTTACCTTTACCTTTGTATGTTTTTCCTTTAAGATCAACTGCTACCATTTCTACTTTGTCACCTTTTTTTCCGATTCCTTGGAATTCGAATTTTAAAATAGGGTTTTTAGAAAGGAACTGTGATGTAGATGCATCAAATACAGTCTCACCATTTACAGTTGCAGTAACATGAGTAATGAAGTTTGCATTATCTCTGCTTCCTGTCTTTTTCTCTGCCATATTGTACGTCATCATCTCATGTTTGATCATAGATTTAACTTTTACAACACCATTTTTTAATTTTGCTTTTACTTTAATACCAGCCATTGTATTTCCTTAATAATTAATTTTTTAAAATATTTGTTTGGAAAAAGGGATTAACCTTCACATCCACCAAGTGCAACATCAAGAGTCTGTTTAGCAGCATAAAGCTTACCGTCTTGACCTTCAACTACTACAGTAATAGTACCTGGCTTAGCCATTTTGAT
>Ga0256828_1001891_pt1 | contig 12846 bp, 11 predicted proteins | sample CV88metaG_FD_185993 | JGI IMG/M metagenome (GOLD analysis project Ga0256828, IMG submission 185993) | Hydrothermal vent microbial communities from East Pacific Rise, Pacific Ocean - CV88 | ecosystem: Environmental > Aquatic > Marine > Hydrothermal vents | place: Pacific Ocean: East Pacific Rise... | reverse complement strand
TTCTCAAGACGCCTTATCTCCAACATATCTCGCTGGATACCTCTTGAAAAATATCTCTAAGCACTACTGAAGAGGGCTCACCTCTTGAAGTGCTTTAAAAAAATCTTCCCGTTTTCCTGTTAAAACAAAAAGCTGAGCAAATTTTTGCACAAAAGTATATGCAGCATTAAGGCGTTTTGTTTGTATACTTTGTAAAAAAAGACGAGCATCAACAACATCACTTGAAGTTGCCAACCCCTCTTTAAAAGAAAGTTGTCTCAGTTTAAAATTTTCCTGTGCTAATGCCAAAGAGGAATCAAGTGCATAAAACTCTTCAGAAGAAGCTACCATCTCTTTGTAAGTTTTTTCACTTAATGTTTTAAGATTTTCAAGTGCTTCAGCTTTTAAAAAACGCACCTTATCACGAGTTGCCTTTGCTATACGAATCTCTTGTGCTCTATCTGTTCGTTGTAAAAGATTAAACTGTACAACCACACCAGCAAACCAATTTGGCATAGATTTCATAAGTAATGTATCATCTCTATAAATATTATAATCTCCAAACCCTACAACACTTGGATAAAAATCTGCTTTTTTTATCTTAATAAGAGCTGCTGCTTGTTTCTCTTTTGTATCAAAGACCTTTAAAGCGTTATAGTTACATGTAGCCTCTTTATAAGATTGTTCGTCACCATAAATTTTTGTCATAAAAAGTCTATTTGAAGGTACTGTAGCATTTCCTGTCAATCGCTGTAAAGCACTTAAAACAATCTCATGATTATGCTTAGCTTTCGTTGTTTCTATCTTGGCAGCATCCAACTTCACTTTGGCATTTAAAAGCTCTATATTGGCAATTTGCCCCTCTGCTTTCAATTTTTTTGCATTTTCATAGTGAAGCTTGAGAGCTTTTTGTGCTTCTTGACGAGTTTTATATAATGATTCAGTTACAACAGAACCATAATAGAGCTTGATAAGAGTAAGAAACTCTTTATCTCTTTTCATCTGAAGCTGTGCTTTTGTTTCATCAAGTTTTGCAGCATAAATATCTTGTGCAGCATCTATCTTACCACCTGTATATAAAGGCCATAAAAGTTGCAAATCAGCAAGAAAAATATCTTTTTTAGAAAGGTCTATAGAGGAGGGAAAAGGAATCTTAAAAAGTGACAGAATAGATGCTATATCACTTGTATCCAAATCTATAGGTTTATCCATATGAGTATAACTTCCAGTTAACGAGATAGATGGTAAATACATAGATTTTGCAGAATCTTTTTTTTGCATTGCACCATACACATCTGCCTGAAATGCTTTAAGACCCTCATTATGTGTTTGTACCTGTTGCCATGTAGTGTAAATATCAAACGATGCAAAAAGAGATGTCGTTACACAAAGAACACTCAAACATTTTTTTATCATCCACTCACCCCAATATTTTTATCTGCTGTATTATAGCTATTTTCTTATAGATTGACACTTTATAAAGAAATTTGTATAATATCCCATATTTACATAAGGAAAAACAAATTCTCCATAAATTTATTACTTTATTTTTCTTAATACTACTATCACCGGTTTTTTTATACTCCCTTTCAGATACACCTCAAGATCAAGTAAAATTTTTAAATACAAAAGAAGTGTTATGGCTTGAAAAAAGAGAAAAACCACTCAGAATAGGAATCACTCAAATACCTAATCAGATTTTAAAACATGACAATAACTATAGTGGTTATTCTATAGATTTATTTAAAAAACTAGAAATATTGCTCGATACAAAATTTAAATATATCTATTTCAATACATGGGATGAGGTACTAGAAGCGGGTAAAAATAGAGATATTGACATTATTTTCTTTGCCCAAAAAACAGAAAAACGGCTTAACTACTATAATTTTACAGATACCGTACTACTCCAACATAATAAAATTATCACTACTTCAAAAAATAATGTTTCAATTAATGTAACACAACTCAATGAAAAAAAAGTAGCTGTTGTTTCAGGCAGTGCTATTGCATCTTATATAAAACTCAATTTTCCCTATATAAAACTTGTTGAAAGTGATAATGAAGCAGATTCACTTCATAAACTTTTATCAGGGGAGGTAGAGTATATTATTGCAGAACCTGTTCGTGTAAGTTTTTACATTAAAGAAAAAAATATTGATGACCTTTACATTGCAGGTAATTTTCCTTATGATTATAAACTACGCATTGCAACACGAAATGATATTCCCATTATCAACATTATTTTAAATAAAGCACTTGAAGTAATGAACCCTTCTGAAAAAAAAGCACTTGCCCTTAAATGGGGATATGAAAAAGAGGTTCTTGTTGATTCACAACTTCTTTTTAAAATTGCTGTTGTTGGTTTTATTCTACTCTTCTTTCTCACATACATGACAATTTTAAATAAAAAACTAAGAAAAACACAAAACCAACTCCGTAAAGTAAACGAAACACTTGAACAAAGAGTGCAAGAAGAAGTTGCGAAAAACAGAGAAAAAGAGCTTATTATGCTCCAACAATCCCGTTTTGTTCAGATGGGTCAAGTTATTCACATGATAACCCATCAGTGGCGCCAACCACTCAATACTCTTTCCCTTATCACTCAAGTAATGTTTTTAAAATGTAAAAAAAATGAGCTTACTGAAGATGAACTAGAAAATTTTAAAGTAAAAACTACCCAGCAGATTCATCAGATGTCACAGACTATCGATGATTTTCGAGATTTTTTCAAACAACAAAAAGAAAAAACTATTTTTTCACTCAATGATACAATCCAGAGCCTTCTGAGAATTGTTCAACCCATTTTTGAAACATCTTCCATCGAACTCGTTGTTTTAAAAATGGAAAATATAAAAGTTGAAGGGTATCCTAACGAATTAACACAGGCAATTCTTAACATATTGTACAACGCAAAAGATGCTCTTTTAGAAAGGGATGTGAAAAACAAAAAAGTTGAACTTTCACTCTATAGAGAAAATAATCACATCATCATAAGCATCAAAGATAATGCTGGTGGGATTGATGAAGCGGTAATAGATAATATTTTTGATGCATCTTTCTCAACAAAAGGGAAAAAAGGAACAGGCATAGGGCTTCATATGACTAAAATCATCATCGAACAACATATGCATGGAAGAGTCATAGCCTATAATGAAGATGATGGAGCAGTTTTTAAAATTATACTAACGTAACTTCATCCGTTGTGAATGAGTGATAGCAACTGCCATAGCATCAGAAATATCTAAAGGTTTAATCTCTTTTTTTATATTTAAAAGGCGTTTGACCATAAAGGCAACCTGTTCTTTTTGTGCTTTAGCCTTGCCTGTCAACGCTTTTTTCACCTGAAGAGCTGTATATTCATGAAACTGTCCAAACTCCTGCAGTAGTTTTAACATAATAGCCCCTCGAAACTGTGCAAGTTTAATGGTTGTTGCAGGATTATGTGCATAAAAAATATCTTCCATAGCTACCTCATCAATAGTATGCTTTTGAAAAACCATATCAAGACCCTCGACCATCTGTGGAATTTGAAATTGTAGATTTTCAGCTTTCATTTTAATGAGTCCAGCTTCTACGAGACTGATTTTCCCATTATCAAACGCAATCAAAGCATATCCCATATTACGTGTTCCAGGATCTATGCCCAAAATAATTTTTGCCATTTTTTTCCTATATATAAAGAGTTTTTGGGCAATTATATCACACTTTTCACATAGGTTATTTTAGTTATTCACATATATTTAACCCTATTTTATGGATACTTTGAGTACTATTCACATATTAATTTCCAAACTAGGCTAATATGTGAATATAGGACAAGAAGTATTAGAATCTCTCAAAGATGAGATTACAGAGATAGAATATAAACGCTACATCAAGCATCTTTCATACGATGAAAAAAATTCAACAAGTGACCATGCAGTCTACTATGCACCCAATGCTTTAGTAGTAAATTGGATAAAAAACAAATATAATGCAAAAATTGCTCACCTTTTTGAAGTAAAAACAGGTTCAAAAGTAAGTGTTTCCATCACTTTAAAAAATGCAGCTGTTACACCTGAAAAAAGTAATTCACAAAATACTAAAAAAACAGAAACCAAACAAAACTCTTCTTTACTCAATCCTTCCCATACTTTTGACAACTTTATGGTGGGTGGAAGTAACCAGTTTGCCTATGCAGCGGTGAAAAGTGTCAGTGAAAATCCAGGAAAAGTATATAATCCACTTTTTATCTATGGGGGTGTTGGTCTTGGAAAAACACACCTTATGCAAGCTGCTGGAAATGTGTTTCAAAATCAGGGAAAAGTAGTTATCTACATCACGCTTGAGCAATTTTTAAACGATTTTACACGCCATCTTCGTAACAAATCAATGGAAAATTTTCGTCAAAAATATCGCCACTGCGATATTTTACTTGTTGATGATATTCAATTTTTAAGTTCAAAAGAGCTTCTCCAAGAGGAATTTTTCCATACATTTGAAGCACTTCGTGGTGTTGGCAAACAAATTATTCTTACAGCAGACAAACATCCAAAAAAAATCGGTGGACTTGAAGACAGACTTCAAAGTCGCTTTGAATGGGGACTCGTAGCCGATATTCAACCACCAGAACTTGAAACAAAAATTGCAATTATCAAGAAAAAATGTGAAATCAACAAAGTGCACCTTAGTGAAGATATCATCAACTATATTGCAACAGTTATCGACTCTAATGTTCGTGAGATAGAGGGTATTTTATCTAAACTCCATGCCTACTCACAACTAATGCATGTTGATATAGATTTAGAATTTACAAAAAATGTTCTTAAAGACCAACTCAAAGAGAGTCGCCAAAACCTTACTATGGACGCTATTACCGAACTTGTTGCAAAAGATTTAAACATCAAACCAAGTGAAATTAAATCAAAAGGCAGAAGTAAAAATATCGTTTATGCTCGAAGAATCGCTATTTATATATGTCGTGAACTCACACAAAACACTATGCCTCAACTTGCTCAATACTTTGGAATGAAAGATCACACTGCTATTAGTCATACTATCAAAAAAATCAACGATTTAATTAAAGATGATGAAGATTTTAAAACAAAAATCGATGAATTAACCAACAAAATTACAGCTAACCCATAGTTTGATTTTAAATTGGGTTAAAAAAAAGATATAATTTGACAAGTGAATAGATGTGAAAGTTGCCAAAGAGCTTCATCACATCGATGAAAAGCTTGTCAATGGGAGTTTTAAGTGTTTTTCACTTATTCACACTCACCTACTACTAGCTACTAAAAATTATATAATTATATAGGGACTAAGAAATGAAAATTAGTATAGAAAAGTCAGTACTTGAAAATGTGCTTATCCATGCAGTACCGTTTTTAGAAAAAAAAGATACTTCACAAATCACATCACATATCTATATTGATGCCAAAAACAACACACTTACTTTTAAAGCTACTGATTATGAAATAGGTTTTTTAGTAAATGTAGAAAATACAAATATTCAAGAAGAAGGCAGTATTACTGCTAATGGTAAAAAATTTTTAGACATTGTAAAAATTCTCAAAGATGGTATTATTGAACTTGAAGTAAAAAAAACAACACTTCATATCTCTCAAGGTCATTCTAATTTTAAACTTCCAACTTTTTCACATAATGATTTTCCAGAATTCCCATCTTATGAAAATAAAGCACGTATATCTATAGATTCTCATACTCTTATAGATTCACTAAAAAAAATTACACCTGCCATAGATACAAACAACCCTAAGTTTGAACTCAATGGTGCTTTAATCGATATTCAATCTGATATAATAAATTTTGCTTCTACAGATACAAGACGTTTAGCTGTTGTTACTCTTGAAAATAAAAATGAAAATCAACTCTCTATTATTATTCCAAGAAAAGCTATTGTTGAGATTCAAAAACTTTTCTTTGACAATATAGAACTTTACTATGATGAAACAAATCTTATTATTCGTTCAGAACAATATACATTTTTTACAAAACTCATTAATGGAAAATTTCCTGAATATTCACGTATTATTCCAAAAGAAATAGCACATAATCTTCTTTTACCAAAAGCAAAAATGATTGAAGCTATTAAACAAATAACAACAATTTCTAATGATGTTAAAATAACTTTTGCTCAAGATACAATCACTTTTGAAAGTTTAAGCGATGATAATATTGAAGCAAAAACAGAAATCGCACATGCTACTCCATTTCAAACACCATTTACATTAGCTATTAATTCTCGCTATCTTTTAGACTTTTTAAGTTCAATTCAAGTTCAAGATTTTTCTATAGGACTTAATGAAGAAAACCTTCCTTTTATTTTAAAAGATGAAAATTTTATTACTGTTGTAATGCCTATAGTTATATAAGTGCTTTATGTTTAAATTTTTTATTACACTTTCTCTTATTTTTCTACCCCTTTGGGGTGGTATGCAAAAAAATAGTGCCAATAATTTACTCAAACCAAACTATATAGTTCTTGATAGTAAAAATAACCTTGATTACGTTCCTTATAACATCAATATAAATGAACAATTAAGTCAACCACAACGAAAACTTGTAGAAGATACACTTTATATGCAAGTTTTTATGCTTGGAACAATGGCTGTTTTAGTAGCTCTTCCTGAATCTATCTCTAATTGGGACTTAGATGAACTTCAAGAAAAATCTCTTTCACAAAGATGGAAAGAACATGTAGAAGCTGGACCTGTTTGGGATAAGGATGATTTTTTTATCAACTATATAGGACATCCAGTTTCTGGAGCTTGGTACTATACTATGGCTAGAAATGATGGATGTGATCCTTTTGAATCTTTTTTATACTCTAGTTTTATATCAACTTTTGTTTGGGAATACGGTTATGAAGCATTTGCTGAAATCCCTTCTATTCAAGATCTTTTTGCTACTCCTATCGTAGGATCTTTTTTAGGAGAATATTTTCACTATCTTGAGATAAAGCTTGATAAAAACAAAGGGGAAGTTTTAGGGAGTAAAACACTTGGAAATATCTCTTATTTTTTCTTAGATCCTATAGGAAAAGTAACACATGAATTAAGTGATTTTTTTGATGTAAGTGTAACTATGAAAATTCAAGCGTACAATAGTGTCATCAATAAAGAGTATCAAACATATAACGAGTATATAGTTCAAAAACCTGTTGAGTTTTATGAACCTAACTATACACTTGTTACAAATTTTATTTTTTAGTAGTTATAAGCAAAGATAAAAGAGCCATAACTACTATAATAATCTTGCCCCTTAAACTCTTTTGTAGTATGTTCTCTTAAATAATCAAAACTATAATGACCATATCGTAAAGATAAACCATAACCACCTTGCACCGTAAAATTATTTTTCTCTACACTGTGAGAATCTTTGAATGTATTTCCATCTAAAAAAATATCTCTTGCAATGGCATTAACTCTTAATGAAAGATTAAAACTGATACGCCATTTTTTTATACTCTGAAGAGTATCTTTGCGTGGAATATGATTATAATCCCCATTATTGATTACATATGAGCCATAATCTTTTGGTAAATGTGTTCCATAACGAAATAAACACCCACTATATAGTTTTGTAGAAGCATTTCCTAAATCAAATCCATAAGAGGGTATAAGTGCTGCTTCTTTTTTAAAATACTGAGATATATCAATATATTTTTTATGATTATAGTTAACTTGAAAGGTTGGTTCATCTTTGAGTTGGTTATCCCACCCTTTTGGTTGAGGTGAGCCTATAAGAGAGTGTACAAATTTTTGCACATCTTCCATTTTTGTAGAAGGTCCAACCATCCCTAACTGAAAAATAAAAGAATCAAGTTCATTTTTATACGATGTATAAAGTCCCATCTGTACATACATGTAACCAGCATAAGGTCTATCATTTTGTAAAAGTGTTTTGGCCTCTATATCATTTGGTGTATATATTTTTTGTGCATAAGAAAATGAAATATATTCTTGAGCATTACTAAATTGTTGATTTTGTTTCTTGTGATATAAAACAGAGATATCAGATCCATATGTATAAGCTCTATCTGTTCCAAAATCTCCATCATTCTCAGTTCGAAACTGCATACTTTGAAGTTCTAATTCTTGAGAATATAAAGGCAATATTTGTGTTAAAAGCAGTGTTTGTAATAATATTTTTTTCATCTCTAAAGCCTACATAAGTTTTAATTGTATTTTCTTTAAAAAGCACTTTTTTTCTACATAAAACTTCTTTTTATAAAAATTTAGATAAAATAAACCAATTATGCCTAAATAAAGAGGGCAACTGGAGTAGATATATGGCAGAAAATGAAGTTTCTTTAGAAGAAAAGAAAGATTACGGTGCGAGTAATATTAAGGTTCTTAAAGGTTTAGAAGCCGTTAGAAAAAGACCTGGTATGTACATTGGTGATACAGGTCACAGAGGTCTTCATCATTTGGTTTATGAAGTTATTGACAACTCTATAGATGAAGCGATGGCAGGGTATTGTGACACAATCACAGTAACACTTACAAAAGATGGATACTGTCAAGTAAGTGATAATGGTCGTGGTATTCCTACAGATATGCACCCAACAGAAAATATGAGTGCAGCTACTGTTGTTTTAACAGTTTTACATGCTGGTGGTAAGTTTGACAAAGATACTTATAAAGTTTCTGGTGGACTTCACGGTGTAGGTGTTTCTGTTGTAAATGCACTCTCTTCTGATTTACATATGACAATTTTTCGTGAAGGTAAAATTCATGAACAACATTTTAAAATGGGGATACCTCAAGGTCCTTTAGAAGTTACAGGAACAACGCGTAAAACAGGAACAACAATCAAGTTTGCTGCTGATCCTTCGATTTTTACAGAAACAGTGACTTTTGAGTATGACTATTTGGCAAAACGTTTCAAAGAACTTGCATACTTAAACCCTTTTATCACTATAAAATTTAATGATGAAAGAACAGGAAAAAAAGAGGTGTATCACTTTGAAGGTGGTATTGCTCAGTATGTAGAAGATATGAACAAAAGAACTCCAGTTGCTAGTGTTTACTCATTTTCTGCAAAAGTGGAAGATATAGAGTTTGATATCGCTTTGATGTACAACGACTCTTATGAGGAAAAACTTGCTTCTTTTGTAAATAATATCCGAACACCAAACGGTGGAACACATGAGGCTGGTTTTCGTGCTGGTTTAACGCGTGTCATCTCTAACTACAATGCGCAAAATGGTGCAGCAAAAGAGAAAGATGTTAAAATCTCTGGTGAAGATGTCAAAGAGGGGCTTATTGCCATTGTTTCTTGTCGTGTTCCAGAACCTCAGTTTGAGGGGCAGACAAAAGGGAAACTTGGAAACACTTATGTGCGTCCACTTGTTCAAAAACAAACATACGAAATTTTAAGTAAGTATTTTGAAGAGAACCCTATCGAAGCTAAAGCGATTGTTTCGAAAGCACTTATGGCAGCGCGTGGTCGTGAAGCTGCAAAAAAAGCAAGAGAGTTAACGCGTAGAAAAGATTCTATGAGTGTAGGAACACTTCCTGGTAAACTTGCTGATTGTCAAAGTAAAGATGCAAGTATTTGTGAACTTTATCTGGTGGAAGGGGATTCTGCTGGAGGTTCTGCAAAAATGGGTCGTGATAGAGTTTTTCAAGCGATTTTACCACTCAAAGGTAAGATTTTAAATGTTGAAAAAGCACGCCTTGATAAGATTTTAAAATCTGATGAGATTAAAAATATGATTACAGCTATGGGATGTGGGATTGGTGAAGAGTATAACGAAGAGAAACTTCGTTACCATAAAATCATCATCATGACCGATGCCGATGTAGATGGTAGTCACATTCAAACGCTTCTTTTAACTTTCTTTTTCCGTTACTATCGTGAAATCGTGGAAAAAGGGTATCTCTACCTTGCACAGCCACCACTGTATCGCTACACAAAAGGGAAGAAAAAAGAGATTTACTTTAAAGATGACAGAGCGATGAATGATTATCTTATCGAAAACGGTATCGAATCTTTAAGTGTAGATGGTGTTGGACATAATGATTTAGTAGCATTTTTCAAAATGGTAGATCACTATGCACACTCTCTTGAAGCACTTGAGCGTCGTTATTCACTTGTAAAACTTATTCGTCATTTTATAGAAAACCCTGATTTAATCTCTTTAGATGCTCAAGCGATGTTTGCTGAGGTGAAAAAATATCTTGAATCTATCAACAACAACATCTTGACATATTCAATCAATGAAGAAACAAATGAGATTCACCTTTTTGTGCAAACAGAGGGTGGTATGGAAGAGCTTCTTATCAATGATGAGCTTTTCTCAGCACCACATTTTGCAGAAGCTGATTTTGTGTATAGAAAAATCAAAGAGTGGGATATCTCTTTTGACAAAGATATTATCGAAGTGCTTGAAGATATCAAAGAGTATGCGAAGAAGGGTGCTTATATTCAACGCTACAAAGGTCTTGGTGAGATGAATCCTGAACAACTTTGGGAAACAACAATGACACCTGAAAACCGTGTGCTTTTACAAATCACTATCGAAGATGCTGAAGCAGCAAGTGATGCGTTTACACTCTTTATGGGTGATGAGGTGGAACCTCGTAGAAATTACATCGAAACACATGCTAAAGATGTAAAACATCTTGATGTATAAAAGTTTGTGATGTTACTGCCACAAACAAAAGAGAGGGAGTACCGTTTTAAGTTAGCGCTTAGAATGGGTCTTCCTATTTTTGCTCTTATTTTAGCGTTTATTTCACATACTCTTATATCAAACTATGAAAATCTCCAAAGTGCTTTTTACATTGAAGCTGTATTACTTGTTCTTGTTGGTATCTATTTTATTTTTTATTTGATATACAATGGCTTTAAAGTAAAAATCACTGATGGTATTACAAATACATTCACAAGAGAGTACCTTTATGAGTATCTTAAAAAAGAGATAAGTGTAAAAAAAGAGTATACACTTGTGCTTATCAGTATAGAAAATTTAAGTGACATTAATAATCTTTATGGACTTAAAAATGGTGATAAAGTTTTACAAGAGGTTGCACAGTGGATAGCATCTACTCTTGAAAAAGATGGGATTGAAAATTTTCCTATTGGTCACATTAAAGGTGGTGACTTTATTTTAGGTCTTGATGGACCTAAAGAGCGTTACAGTGTGATTATAGATATGTTACATCTCAAAGCCAACGATTTGAAAGTGGGTAATATTGAGGTAAAAATCTCAACAGCTTTAACAGATACGAGTTATTCACAAGAGCTTGATTATCTTGTAGAACATCTTTTTGAACTTCAAGAGAAAAATCGTGAGTTGAAAAATACTCCTAAAGAGGAAAATATCAACCCAAATGAGCTTGAAGCATCTGTGATGCAAGCGATTCAAAAGAAAAATATTGATGCGATGGCACAAAGTGTTTTTCATTCACACACTGAGGCATTTCGTGAGTGTTTTATACGGCTACGTGGGACAAATGGTAAGTTGATTTTTCCAAAAACTTATATCAAGGTGATTAATAAACTAGGGCTTGGTGTTGCTTTTGATTCTATGGTTTTAGAACATATTCTCAAGCATATGGATGCTAATAACGAAGAGATGTGTGCTGTGAATATTTTGCCAACATCATTGAGAAACGAACAGTTTATAGCAAAAGTCAAAGAGCTTCCCCTTCAAGAGGGAAAAAAACTTTTATTTGTACTCAATGAGTCTCAATACTATGCATTTACAAGTAGATATAAACAGATTATGGAGTCACTCAAGCAAGATGGTATTTTGTTTGCCATAGACAGACTAGGAACTTTACATACAAGTTTTTTATATCTTAGAGAGTTGCCTGTTGATGTAGTACGATTTGATACCTACTACTCGAAAAAAGAGAAGCTTCAAGAACACTACAGTGTTCTTGAAGGGTTTGTTGTTATGGCACATAACAAGGGTGTAAAAACATGGATGAAAAATATAGAGGATGAAGAGAGTTATCTTTTAGCAAAAAAATTAAATATTGACTATATTCAAGGAAAATATTTATCACAATTAGAAAAACAGGAGTAAAAGTATGAAATACGGAGAAAAAATAGTAGCAGAGTTTGATGTTGAAAAAGATTTAGAGATTTGGCCAAATGAACATGAGCGTGAGTATCTTATAAAAATGACCTTACCAGAGTTTTCATGTCTTTGTCCACGTAGTGGTTACCCAGATTACGCGACAATTTATCTTGAATATACACCAGATAAATGGGTTGTAGAACTTAAAGCGATTAAACTTTATATCAACTCTTTTCGTGATAGACATATCTCTCACGAAAATTCTGCAAATGAAATTTATGGTGTTTTAGAAAGAAAATTACAACCAAAATATATGAAAATTGTAGCTGATTACAATCCACGAGGAAATGTACATACTGTTATTGAAATTGACAGCTCAAAAATGACAAAATAGTTTAGTTGTGGAGCATCATTTTATAGAATGGTTTGGATATAGTGCCTCTTTTGTAGTGCTTCTTTCTTTAATGATGTCTTCACTTTTACCTTTGCGTATTCTTAACAGTATAGGTGCTGTTATGTTTATGCTTTATGGTGTATTTATCGGTGCGTTACCTGTGTTTGTCCTTAACGCAGGTATTGTAGGTGTGAATATTTTTTATATCTATAAGTACCTTACATGTAAGCAAAAATTTACACTTCTTAAAACTTCTATCTCCAACCCCTTTGTAAAATACTTCTTAGAAAAAAATCAAATAAAATTACCAGAAAAGAAAGAAATTGTTTGTATTATGTTAGAGAATGAGATAGTTGGTATTTTACAAGAGAATCAACAACCTTTTTTTGTAGAAAAATATAAACAATGCCGAAAAAATTTTACTCTTTAG
>Ga0256828_1001890_pt1 | contig 12871 bp, 14 predicted proteins | sample CV88metaG_FD_185993 | JGI IMG/M metagenome (GOLD analysis project Ga0256828, IMG submission 185993) | Hydrothermal vent microbial communities from East Pacific Rise, Pacific Ocean - CV88 | ecosystem: Environmental > Aquatic > Marine > Hydrothermal vents | place: Pacific Ocean: East Pacific Rise... | reverse complement strand
AAGTTTATATACTTTTTCTCTTATAACTGCTTTTTCAAAAGAGCTACTAGCATCCACTTTTTGGAGTAATGAGATAAGCTTTTTATTTTGCATATACATATCGTAAATATCGTGGGACATAATCTTAAAGTATTTGTAACTTGTCTGATATTTTGCAGAAAGAAGATCACTCTGTACTTTTAAGTAGTACTCTGTTTTGCTTTGATGGATATAATTAACAATAAAATTACTGACTATCATTAAAAAAAAGAATAATACAGATGTAGCAACAATTTTACTTACTTTGGTATCTAACATCAACATCCCGATATTTATTTTCTATATAATGATTATACAATAGTTCATACTGTTTTAATTCTTAAAGAAGAACGAAACTTAATTTTCCTTAAGCTAATCATAATCACAAAGCTATTATGATGTCAAAAGTAAAAGAAGACAAAAATTGTCCTATTTAAAAAAACCTATAAAAAATAAGAGGTAAATATGCAAGTTTATTTAGATAATAATGCTACTACAATGTGTGATCCACAAGTAGTAGAAGCTATGCAACCATTTTTTAGTGAGATTTATGGAAATCCCAACTCACTTCATAAGTTTGGTACAGCAAGCCATCCAGCACTTTCAAAAGCAATTGATCAAGCATATACGGCTATCAATGCTAGCGACAATGATGATATAGTATTTACATCATGTGCAACAGAGTCAAACAATTGGGTTCTTCAAGGGGTATGGATTGACCATATCTTAAATGGGGACAAGAACCATATTGTAACAACTGAGGTTGAGCACCCTTCTGTTCTTTCTACATGTAGATTTTTAGAAGAGCAAGGTGTGAAGGTTACTTACCTTCCCGTAAATGATCAAGGTATCGTTGAAGCACATACTGTAAAATCTTTCATCACTGAAAAAACTGCACTCGTAAGTATTATGTGGGCAAGTAATGAAACAGGTATGATCTTTCCAATAGAAGAGATTGGTGAGATTTGTAAAGATAAAGGTGTACTTTTTCACTCGGATGCAGTACAAGCAGTTGGAAAAATCCCTGTTGATGTATCTAAAGTTCATGTAGACTTTATGTCATTTTCTGCACACAAATTCCATGGTCCTAAAGGGATTGGTGGTCTTTATATTAAAGATTCTCAAGCACTTAGTCCACTCCTTCATGGTGGTGAGCATATGGGAGGTCGTCGTTCTGGTACTCTTAATGTTCCTTACATTGTTGGTATGGGTCTAGCGATGGAACTTGCGACAAAAGACATAGAAAACACTATGGCGAAGATTCGTGAAAAACGCGATCGCTTAGAAGATGAACTTTTAAAACTAAGTGATACTTTTAGTGTTGGTGATAGAGAAAACCGTACACCAAATACTATCTTAATCTCCATCCGTGGAGTTGAAGGTGAAGGTATGCTTTGGGACCTTAACAATGGTCAAATTGGAGCATCAACAGGTTCAGCTTGTGCAAGTGCTGACTTAGAAGCAAACACTGTTATGTTAGCTATCGGTGCTGATAATGAGCTTGCCCATACAGGTATTAGACTTTCATTATCTCGTTTTACAACAGATGCAGAGATTGATTATACGATAGCACACTTTAAAGATGCGGTTGAGCGTTTACGTGCAATCTCATCTTCATTTGCAAAACAAAAACCAACTAAAGGTGGAGAGGTTCAAGAATGTGAACTTCACCACCACTAAAAATAAATAATTATTAAAAAAGGAGCATATTATGGCAAAAGCTGATATGTTAGGGGAATCTCTATGGGATGCCTACTCAAATAAAGTAACAACATTAATGAATAACCCTCAACACCAAGGGGAAATTTTTGAAGCAGAAGCAGAAAAACGTGGGCACAAGCTTATCGTTGCTGATTTTGGGGCTGAATCTTGTGGAGATGCAGTACGTCTTTACTGGGAAATTGATCCTAAAACAGATAAGATTGTAAACTCTAAATTTAAATCTTTTGGTTGTGGTACTGCGATTGCATCAAGTGATGTAATGACTGAACTTTGTATTGGTAAAACGGTGCAAGAAGCTGTAAAGATTACCAACATCGATGTTGAGCTTGCTCTTCGTGATGATCCAGACACTCCTGCTGTTCCACCACAAAAGATGCACTGTTCAGTAATGGCTTATGATGTTATCAAAAAAGCTGCTGGACTTTACCTTGGTGTAGAATCTGAAAGTTTTGAAGAAGAGATCATCGTATGTGAATGTGCACGTGTTTCACTTAACACTTTAAGAGAAGTTATTAAACTTAATGACCTTAAAACTGTTGAAGAGATCACTGACTATACAAAAGCTGGTGGTTTTTGTAAGTCTTGTATCAAACCAGGTGGCCATGAAGCTCGTGAGTGGTACCTAGTAGATATCTTAGCTGACACTCGTAAAGAGATGGATGAAGAGAAAATGAAAGCTGCTGCTGATGCTCAAGCTGCTGGCGGTGGTAACTTTGAAGAGATGACACTTGTTCAACAAATCAAAGCTGTTGATGCTATCATTGATGAAAACATCCGTCAATTTCTTATCATGGATGGTGGAGATATGGAGATTATTGATATCAAGAAAAATGATGGCTATGTTGACATCTACATCAGATACTTAGGTGCTTGTAATGGTTGTGCATCAAGTGCAACAGGTACACTTTATGCGATTGAATCTACTCTTAAAGAGAAACTTTCAAACAACATTCGCGTTTTACCTATCTAAATACAATAGAGAGGAACTCTCTCTATCTTCAAAAAAGTACTTAAGATTTATCTCTTAGTGCTTTTTCTTCCTCTAACATACTGTTTAAATTTTCTATCACTTGCATTGAAGCTTTCTCTGCAGCATCAAAATATGTCATTACATTTTCTGAATGTTGTGTACAGGTACCTTCTTTAACACACTGAACAGCTTTATGAATATTATCATGTACCTCTTTATGTGGTGCAGCCATTTTTGCATAGCTTGGGCACTTACCAAATTTTTCTTTCCCTTGCCCATCAAAGTACCAATGACCAAGACGACACTCACTATCTGAAGCAAAACTATCTTTAGCTTCCCCTCGAAAGACAGTTTTATATCCATTTGATTTAAACAGTAAGTGATCAAGTTTACTTAAAATCATAAAAACTGCATACGTAACATCTTTATTTTCTCTTGAAATAATTTGTGAATTTTGGCTTAAAACAGCCATCTTTTCCTGAAAACCTTCCATCTGTTCATTTGATTTACACGACAGTTTTTCCATGGCTTGAGAATGTTCATGTACCTCTTGTGTATTTTGTTTTAATGATGCAACAGAAATTTCAACCTCACTCGTAGCCTTTTGTGTTCTCTCTGCTAGCTTACGCACTTCATCTGCAACAACGGCAAAACCACGACCATGCTCACCTGCACGAGCAGCTTCAATAGCAGCATTAAGTGCAAGCAGATTCGTTTGATCTGAGATATCTTTAATAAGAGTAATAACATCTGCAATACTATCTACATTTGTATTGAGGGTATTGACCTGATCATAAGTACTTGTGATATGCTCTAAGAGTTCTGACATCGTTCCTGTCAATACACCGATCTCCGAACTACAATGATGTGTATGTTCATTATTCTCTGTATTTTTTGCATCTATATCTTCTAGAGCATTTAAATTGTTTTCTAGGTCTTTTTGCAAGAGAGTAAGATCTCTATCACATCCATCTGTTAAACCTTGTGTAAGTGCCTTTATAAGCTCATTCATTATCTCGTTTGAATGTGCTTGTCTGGCCTCTTGCTCGAGTGCAACATTAGCCTCTTTTAGATCTTCAACTTCTTGGAGCAAAGATCTATTTTTCTCTTCTAAGTTTTTTATTCTTTCATCTGTCTCTTTAGTATTGTTAAAGAACATTCACTCTCCTTATTTTCTTCTATATCTTCATTGTATTCCTCTTATGATTAAAAAATTATGAATTTTTAAAAGACATTTGATGATTTAACTCCTTTTAGTTACAATCATACTTATGTATACACATTTATATTCAAAAATTACAGATGCCCTCGTTGAAAATGGCTATATCATTATAGAAAATGCACTAGATTCTATACTTGTACAAAAACTACAAGAATTTTCTACAAAAAATCAAGGCTATAAAAATGCTGGCATATCTTCAAAATCAAATTTACATCTAGATAAGCAGAGAAGACGCGATAAAACACAATGGCTAGATGAGGATGAAAAGGTCCAAGGTCAATACCTCTCATTTGCACAAGGCTTACAAGACTACCTTAATCACTCTCTTTACTTAGGTCTCAATGATTACGAGGCACACTTTGCTCTTTACGAAGAGGGGGATTTTTATGAAAAGCATCTCGATAGCTTTAAAAATTCAAAAAACCGTATAGTTACAACTGTCTTTTATCTCAATGATGGATGGAAAGAGGAAGATGGTGGGGAACTTGTTATATATAATGAGGATGATATTTTTTTAAAGAAAATTATGCCAAAATCCAATACACTTGTTGTATTTTTAAGTGAAAAATTTCCTCATGAGGTACTTCCAGCAAAACAAAAACGCTACTCCATCGCTGGATGGTTTCGGGTAGACAAAAAATTTATATAGTAAATATGAAATAAAATATGATTTGTTAGTTAAGAGGGGTAGTAATGTAGAAAATAAAAAAGGGATAAAACCCTTTTTTACTATTTTGCTAATGCTGCTTTAGAAGCTTCAACAACTGCGCTAAACGCTGCTGTATCATTCATAGCCATATCAGCAAGAATTTTACGATCAAGCTCGATACCAGATTTGTTAAGACCATTAATGAAAGTTGAATAGTTCATACCGTTTAAACGACACGCTGCATTGATACGGATGATCCATAATTTACGGAACTCACGTTTCTTTTGCTTACGATCACGGAATGCATATACTAATGAACGTTCAATTTGTTCCTTAGCTTTTCTAAAGTGTTTACGACGACCACTATAGAAACCTTTTGCTAATTTTAATATCTTTTTGTGTCTTCTTCTACGAACAACACCTGTTTTTACTCTTGGCATTTCTTTCCTTTTTTCTTTACCCAGCTACTTTTCGTAGTCAAGGTGCCATAACTTGATGGACTTGCCCAACTTTTCAAATAAGTTGGAGATATAATGAAAAACTAAAACTAGTTAATCATCGCCTTGATGTTTTTTGCGTCAGCTTTTGCAACTACTTTTGGAGTATTTTGCTCACGACGAGTTTGTGCATCTTGTTTTGTAAGAATGTGGCTTCTAAACGCTGTTCCGCGTTTAATTTGACCATTTTTCTTAACTTTAAAACGCTTTACAGCGCCTTTTACCGATTTCATTTTTGGCATCGATGGTCCTTTACGTAAAATTCTCATTTTTGAGAATGGGATTATACCCAAATTTTTATAAATTTTTGCTATACTCTACTTATGAATTCGATTAAACATATAGAAGCAGCCCTAAAAGAGCTCGATGACGAGGTGCAAAAGATACTTTTAGATTGGGGGATTCCACTCAATGAAAAAGACAATCTTATGCTTCCTATTTTGCAACAAAAAAAAGTGCTTACACAAACTTTAGAAGATTTAACCTACTTAAAAGAGCACCCACCCACACCAAACCAGCCTTGTGGTATATCTAAATACAGAGATGATAACTAATATGAAAACAACACTAATAGCCCACTCACCAGATGCTGATGATATCTTTATGTACTATGCCATTAAATTTGGCTGGGTAAACATGGAGGGTGTTACATTTGATAACATCGCTAAAGATATCCAAACACTTAATGAAGATGCACTTCGTGGAGAGTATGACATTGTTGCGATTAGTTTTGCACTTTACCCTCATATCAAAGAGGAGTATGCACCACTTCGTACTGCTGTAAGTTTTGGAGAGGGCTATGGTCCTAAACTCATTAAACGAAAAGGTGCAACACTCAAACGAAACTTTAAAGTGGCACTCAGCGGAAAACACACTACAAACGCGATGCTCTTTCGTATAGCCTACCCTGATGCTCGTGTAACATACATGAACTTTCTTGAGATAGAAGATGCTGTAAAAAATGGTGATGTTGATGCTGGTGTATTAATCCATGAGTCTATCTTAACTTATGCCCAAGAGTTAGAAGTTGAACGTGAGATGTGGGATATCTGGCAAGAGTTAGCTGGAAAAGATTTACCACTTCCTCTTGGTGGTATGGCAATCCGTCGCTCACTTCCTTTAAATAAAGCCATAGAGTACGAAGCAACACTTACAAAAGCAGTGCAAGTTGCACGCGACCATAAAGATAGACTCTCTAAGATGCTCCTTGAGCGTAATTTAGTTCGTATAGATGCACCAACACTCGATAGATACCTTGAGCTTTATGCCAATGATGAGTCTATTACGCTCAGTGAGATTCAATACAAAGCGATCAATAAACTCTTTGAGATTGGACATAAACATGGTTTTTACGATACACTTGTAGATATAAAAGATTACCTTATACCAACAGAGTATAAAGAACTTAGGAATTCATAAATGGAAGCAAAGCTTGTAGCACTTGGTGTTGAGACTTTTAAAATTGCTCTTTTGTTAGCCTTACCTGGACTACTTACAGGTATGTTCTTAGGTCTTGCTGTTTCTATTTTCCAGGCGACTACACAAATCAATGAGATGACACTCTCTTTTATCCCTAAAATTATTGGGGTTGTTATTGTGATAGTTCTTACTATGCCTTGGATGCTTAATTCCATGACAGACTTTGCAGTCAATACTTTTAATTTAATCCCTACATTTGTTGAGTGATGCAAACAAAAAAAATCAACTTCTCTAACTTCTCCTCTTTTAAAATTGGTCCCTCTTTAGATGTGGTCATTTTTGAGGATGATTTTTCTACAATCTCTAAGTATTACCTTATTGGTTCATGCAATAATACCCTTATTGGTGATACACCACCTCCCCTTGCTATGCTTAGTAAAAAATATGATTACATCAAGATAGAAGACAATCTTTTAAAAATTGGTGGTGCAACACCAAGTGGAAAGATTGCCTCTTTTTGTAAAAAAAATGATATTGCAAACTTTGAATTTGTCTCCCATCTTCCTGGTAAACTTGGTGGGCTTGTTTATATGAATGCTGGACTTAAAGAGTATGAGATATTTAACTATCTTTTAGAGATAATGACTCCCTCTGGAATTAAAAAACGTGATGAGATTCACTATGAATACAGAAAGACAGATATATCTGAACCTATCTTAGAGGCAAGTTTTGAACTTCATTATGGTTTTGATGAGACAAAAGTGCTTATGTTTAAAAAGATGCGCTCCAATCAACCAAGTACACCAAGTGCAGGAAGCTGTTTTAAAAACCCTCAAGGGGATTATGCAGGTCGACTTATAGAAGAGGTAGGGCTCAAAGGTTTAATGCGAGGAGCGATGTGTTTTAGCCCTGAGCATGCAAACTTTCTAGTGAATAATGGTGGTGGAAAATTTGAAGATGCTTTATGGCTTATCAAAGAAGCTCAAAAGCGAGTACAAGAGCAGTTTGGAATCAACTTAGAGTGTGAGATTGTTATCTTAGATACAGAGTATAAAGGTACCTAAAAAGTATTAGGCACCTCCAAAAAGATTAAAAACGAAGCATTAAACCTGCATAAAAGCCTTTAAACTCCATATTCATTTTTGTTTTATCATCATCACTTGTTAAGTCAAATTTTTGCATTCTGTACCCAAGCTCTAAACCTGGATGTAAAACAGGAATCATATCAAGAGTATAATCCACTTTTGCACGTACATCATAGATAGTTGAACCACCATAAGTGATATACTTCACGTCAGATTCTAAACCTATATTTGTTGCAGGGATCTCAACACGAACTCTTACATAGACTAAAGGGATTGCAATAGTCTCAGAGTCTTCATAGTTCCCTAAACCCACACCAAAGATATTAACAGCTTGTGCTTTATATGATGCATCTACCACTTTAATATCGAGACCTAAATCAAGTGTAGTCCATGCTGTATTATCTAAGAGATTGTAATAAGGGATAATATCGTACTGCTTCATACTAATAGAAGCATTTTTAAATAATCCACCTGTTGTAAAATCTTTAAATGAACCTTTTGCACTCCCTTGATCATCAATATCTGTATACTCAAGACGTAGGTTAGGTATAATAGGGATAGGATGCTTAATAAGTGCCCAAACATATGTGCTTGTTGCATCTACTTTCTTAGAGGTATAAGTACCATTAAAGCCCGTTGTAGCATCTGTATAGGAGATAGTACCTGATGGTGTTTGACTCCAAGCACCTGCACCCATCTCAACTCTTGCTATATCTGCATTTAAAGTACAAAACAATGCAGCAGTCGATAATAAACCAGTAACTAATTTTTTCATAGAAAACCTTTTTTTAATATAAAGGTGATTATATCAGAGAAAAATAATATGATTTCTTAAAAAGAATAAGTAAAAAAGTGGAAAAAACTGCTTAGGGGAAAACCCTAAACAAGATAGAGGAAAAGGGCAAGTAAAAACTTACCCTTTGAAACTTACTAAAAAAGGTCTAGCTTACTGCAGCGATTGCAGCATCGTAGTTAGGCTCTTCAGTGATTTCAGGAACGATCTCTTTATAAGTTACGATTCCGTTTTCATCGATTGCAAAGATTGCTCTACAAGTAACACCTGCAAGAACAGATCCACCAAGTAAAACACCATAAGCGTTAGCGAAGTCTTTGTTACGGAAGTCAGATGTAACAGTTAAATTAGTGATCCCTTCAGTTGAACAAAAACGACCAGCAGCAAATGGAAGGTCTAAAGAAACGATAGTTGGTTTAACACCATCTAAAGAAGATGCTTTTGCATTGAAGTTACGAGTTTCAGTAGCACATACACCTGTATCTAAAGAAGGAACAACGATGATTAGTTGTTTGTGACCTTGAGCACCACCAACTTTAACATCACCTAAACCATCAGAGTTTACAACTGTTACCTCAGGAGCTTTATCTCCAACATTTACTTCATTACCTAATAATTCTACGTCTTGACCTTTGAATTTAGTTGTTGCCATATTCAAATCCTTTTATTTTAATTTTTTAACACCTAAAGCGTTTTGTTAGCAGAAGTATAATTGAATTCGGATAATATTACTCTTATTTATAATCAGAGTGTGTTTACCTAAGATTCAATTAAGTTTCATCTACTGTAATCTCTCTGCCACGAGCTTGTTCACCATCTGTGGATTTGCTTTGCCACCTGTAGCTTTGAGAACTTGTCCCACAAAGAAGCCTAAGAGTTTTTTATTCCCATCTTTAAACTTCGCTACATTATCAGGATTTTTCGCTATTACCTCATCTATGATAGGGTTTATCTCTGCTGGATCACTAATCTGTACGAGCCCTTTCTCTTGGACTATCTTCTCTGGAGTCGCTCCTGATTTTGCCATCTCCTCAAAAACCTGTTTTGCAATTTTATTTGAGATTGTTCCATCATCTATGAGCTTGACGAGTGCGGCTATCTCTTTAGCACTAAAGGCAAGAGCCTCGCTTCCATGCTCTTTTATCTCACGAGCGACCTCATTTGTAATGATATTAGCAAGATTTACAGGACTCTGCAGTAGCTCTAAAGCCTCCTCATAAAATGCTGCTAAGTAGGCATCACGCGCAAGAGTATTTGCTACTTCACTATTGAGTTTTAATGCACTAAACTTATGAAAAAGCTGCTCCTGCTCAGGTGTCATCGGAGTAACCTCTCCATCAATCTGTACCTTTTTCTCTTTAGGCTTCTGTGGTGTTTGCACCTTTTTCTTCTTACCCCATGACTCTTTGAGTCCTACTATCTTGTTAAAGACAGGCTTTTGCTCAGTGTAATCTACAGGGTCACAGTAGAAGTACCCCTCACGCTCAAACTGAAATCTCTCATCTGGTTGATTCTCTATCACCGCTGGCTCAATGAGAGCGTTTTTGATGATTTTTAGCGAGTCTGGGTTGAGATCCTCTATCCCCTCTGGTGCTTCATTTGCATAGAGTCTATCGTAGAGTCTTACCTCTACCTCTTTTGCACTGGCCGCATCTACCCACTGAATAGCACTCTTCACTTTTATACCACTTGTATCACTCCCACTTTTAGAGTTAGCATAGTAGTTCGCTTTTATCTCTACTATCTCCCCTTGTGCATCTTTGATGATCTCTTTACACTCTATAATATAACCGTGACGTAACCGTACAGGCTGCTCAGGTGTAAGACGGTAGTACCCTTTTGGTGGATTCTCTTCAAAGTCTGCTCTATCTATATAGATTTCACGAGAGAATGGAACAGCACGACTCCCCTCTTTTGGAATATCATGTGGATAGTATGGTGCATCGATGATTTCTGAACCCTCATAGTTCTCTATTGTCACTTTAAGAGGATTAAGAACAGCTAAGACACGAGGTACTTTTGTGTTAAGATCATCACGAATACAGAACTCTAGCTGTGAGACATCGACAGTTGAGTTTGCTTTTGCTACACCTACTTGATCACAGAAAGTGAGGATAGACTCAGGAGTGTACCCCTTTCTTCTATATCCAGCAATTGTTGGCAGACGAGGATCATCCCAGCCATCGACATAGCCACCATCAACAAGCTCTAATAGTTTTCTCTTACTCATCACTGTATAGTTGATCCCAAGGCGGGCAAACTCATGCTGGTATGGGCGAGGTGGTGTGAGATTAAGTGTATCGAGTACCCAGTCATAGATCTCACGGTTATTCTCAAACTCTAGTGTACATATAGAGTGTGAGACTCCCTCTATATAGTCAGAGAGACAGTGTGCGAAATCATACATAGGGTAGATTTTCCACTTATCTCCTGTTCTAAAGTGCTCTGCATGGCGAATACGATACATAAGAGGATCACGCATCTTCATATTTGGTGAAGCCATATCAATCTTTGCTCGAAGGATATGCTCACCCTCTGCAAACTCGCCATTTTTCATTCGTTCTAAAAGGTCAAGATTCTCCTCTACACTACGATTAGCATACTCACTTCTCTTTCCTGCTTCTGTAACAGTACCTCTATACTCCCGCATCGTCTCCTCATCAAGACTATCTACATATGCTTTTCCCATTTTAATGAGCTCTTGTGCATACTCATAGAGTCTATCGAAGTAATCAGAAGTAAAACGTACCTCTCCATCCCACTTATACCCAAGCCACTCGACAGCATCTTTGAGTGCTTCTACATATTTTGTATCCTCTTTTGTAGGATTTGTATCATCCATACGAAGATTTGTACGACCATTGTACTCTTGTGCTATACCAAAGTTTATGAAGATAGACTTCGCATGTCCAATATGGGGAAAACCATTTGGCTCAGGAGGAAAGCGAGTGATAATCTCTTTATACTTTCCGGCGTTTAAATCCTCTTCAACTTTTGTACTTAAAAAATTTTTGCTTATTTTCATTACTATTTAGACCTTTTCTTATAAAAAATATATTATTTGTGTGTATTTTACCTAATTTGTGCTTAGGTTCAAAAGAGCCTGAATGCTCTTTTAGAGCAGACTTCGTGGTGCACTCTGAAGAGATTCTAAGGAGCTAAACTCTCCCCGTTCGAACATCTCTATTGCCACACGACCTATCATCGCGGCATTATCTGAGCAGTATTTGAGCTCACTTAAAATCAGTTTAGCATTATGTGGCTTGAGGAGCTTCTCTATCTCTGCTCGTAAGTAGAGATTTGCTGAGGCACCCCCTACTATGGCAAAAGTTTTTGGCTTATTTGTTTTAAAGTACTTTTTGAGTTTCATAGTAAGATGTTTTGTCGCGATATGCTCAAAAGATGCTGCTATATCTTTATATTTTGTAGTATCTCCATCTGCTTTCTCTACTGCTAAACGCACTGCATTTTTGAGCCCTGAGTAGCTAAATGCTATGAGTGGGGATTGGTGTAGTGGGACTGTAAAGTTATACGCTTCTCTATCCCCATCTTTGGCTAGCTCTTGAATCACTGGACCACCAGGATACCCCAGCCCCATCATCTTCGCCACCTTATCAAAACTCTCTCCAAAACTATCATCCATACTCTTAGCGACTGTCTCTATCTCGCTAAGACTCTTTACCTCCATCACCTGAGTATGTCCACCAGAAACAAGCAGACATGTCAAAGGAAACTCACTCTCTTTTTCTATAAAAAGCGAATAGATATGCCCTATGAGATGATTCACCCCGATAAGTGGTATATCCAGAGCCAAAGCGATCGCTTTTGCCATCGTGACCCCCTCTACAAGTGTCACGGCCAGACCTGGAGTCGCTGTCACAGCTACTGCTTTGAGCTGAGGAAAGTACTCCTCTACCTGCTCCAAAATCTTCGGTAGTGCTTCAGCATGAAGTCTCGCTGCAAGCTCAGGAACAACCCCACCATAGACACTATGCTCTAACTCTTGCGATATCTTTTTATGAAAGAGCAGCTTTTTTGTCGCTATCTCTGTTATGGCTATTGCACTATCATCACATGAACTCTCTATACTTAGTATCATCTACTCGCCCCTCTACTTTCTTACTAATTTATTAAAACTATATGAAAGAGAGAACTCTAACACATTTGCATCTAAAACACCATCAATCGCTATCACTTTTCCACCAAGAATCTCAACACCGAGATTCTCTCCAAAAGCATAAGCGACTCCTGCCATCGGCTCTACAATCGCACCAGAACCACTCTCAATACTTCCGCCACCACCAGCACCAGCATTTAGCTCTGCTACAAGTGCGATATCATAAAAGAGTGGCTGTTTATAGCCAAAACCAAAAGCACCCGTAGCATAACCACCAGCACCACCTTCATAAGCTGCAAAAGCTTGTCCACTCAAGTAGAAGTTTTCACTCAAGTACCAATCAAGCTTCGCCCCAACAAGATGAACATCGACTCCATCA
>Ga0256828_1001889_pt1 | contig 12872 bp, 11 predicted proteins | sample CV88metaG_FD_185993 | JGI IMG/M metagenome (GOLD analysis project Ga0256828, IMG submission 185993) | Hydrothermal vent microbial communities from East Pacific Rise, Pacific Ocean - CV88 | ecosystem: Environmental > Aquatic > Marine > Hydrothermal vents | place: Pacific Ocean: East Pacific Rise... | reverse complement strand
CGTTACTACAACATGTATGTTGTACCTAAGAAGTAGATTTTCTACTTCTTACTTTAAAATCTGAGATTTTATCTCATCTTCTTCCAATTTAGCTGGATTGTACTTTACAACTACTAACTTTTCTGTGTCGTTTATAAACCATTCTGCTATGTGTTCACTTTCTAACTCTTTTAGCTTATCCATATTTACATCGCTCATTGGTATAAAAAGATGTGAATGTTTTATAGGGTTTTGAAGAGTAAAAGTCCATAACAACCAAACAGTTGTAGTTACAGCCAAAACCATACCTATTGTTTCTCTATCTGTATATGACAACATTAAACCAGCAAAAGTACCTCCTAAAAATGTTGAGAAGTAAGCAACAGAGTTTGCTACACCAAGAGCTGCACCTTTTTGGTGAACTTTTGCAAACTTACTTATCATAGATTGAACAAGAGGTTCCATCATATTGAATGCTACAAAAAATGCTATAACACCCACTATAAAAATATTACTAGAAGTTGTTAAACCCATAATAGCAAATGATATAGTAAACAAAACAATCGAAATTAAAAAGATTTGTTTAGGTTTATTTTTCTTTTCCCCAAAAACAGCTGCTGGACCCATAGCCATAAGACCAACAAACATAGCTGGTGCATAAACTTTCCAAAGTTCAGATTTATCCCAACCAAAATCATCACCAGTTAAAATAATAGGTATAAGTACAAAAGCAATAGTCATAAGACCTTTTTGCATAGCATTAATTATAACCATATTTAAAAGATTTCTATCTTTTAGTATGTCACTAATTTTAGATGTTTTATGGTAGATATGTATAATCTTCGGAGGTGTTGGAACTTTTGTAAAAAGTAAAATCATCGCTACAACAGAAAGACCAGCAGTTATAAAAAATAAAGTACTTACACCATAGTGAGCTCCTATAACAGGTCCAACACCCATAGCAACAGCAAAACTCATAGCTATAAAACCACCCATAATTGCCATTGCATGACCTCTAGTTTTTTCTTCAACTAAGTCTGCTATCATCGCTGTTATAACACTACCAATAGCCCCTGCACCTTGTAAAAAACGACCTGCCATAAGTGTATAAATATCTGTTGCAAAAGCAGATATAAGTGAACCAGCTAGAAAAATTAATAATCCAACAAGAAGTGTAGGTTTACGACCTATTTTATCACTCATAGTTCCAAAAGGGATTTGAAAAATTGCCTGAGTCAAAGCATAACCACCAACAATAACACCAACAAGTAATGGTGTAGCTCCATCAAGAGTAAGCGCATAAATAGATAAAACAGGTAGAACTAAAAACAGTCCTAAAAACCGAAGTGACAAGATAAGTGAAAGAGGAAGCACTTTTTTGAACATATAAAGCCTTTTATAATATAATGTCGCAATTATATTACAATATATCTAAACCAAAGGATAATTTTTGAGATTAGTTTTAGCGACAGGAAACAAAGGTAAAGTAAAAGAGATTAAAGAACTATGTAGTGAGTATGAGGTTGTACCATATACAGAACTTATAGATGGCTTTGAGATAGTTGAAGATGGAGATACATTTAAAGAAAATGCTATCATAAAAGCACGAGCTGTTTTTGATGCTTTAAATGATGATGAAGTAGTAGTTATAGCTGACGATAGTGGTATAAGTGTAGATATTTTAGATGGAAAGCCTGGTATTTTTAGTGCTAGATATGGTGGAGAAGATGCCTCAGACAAAGATAATCTAAACAAACTTATAGAATCTATAAAAGAAAAAGGTGCAACATCTTCTCCAGCTCACTACACTGCATGTATAGCCATAGTTACAAAAAATACAACTAAAACTGTTCACGGTTGGATGTATGGAACTGCTATAACAGAAGCAAAAGGTGATGGTGGTTTTGGTTATGACCCTATGTTTATTCCAAATAACTACAAACAAACATTGGCAGAGCTACCAAATGAAGTAAAAAAAGAACTTTCACATCGCTATAAAGCCCTATTTCTTGCTAAGAAAATTTTAGAAAATTCTTCACTCTAAATATGCGAAAAAGAGAAAAAGAGTTTATCTTAATCTTATTTTTATCGGTCATTATTGGTATGAGTGTGGGAGTTATTGTTTCACTTTTTCATCTAAGTATTGACTGGGTTTTAAACCATAAAGTAGGTATGTTAGAACACTTCTGGCCTTGGCAAAACTATATGTGGCTAGGCTACATGTTGTTATCGTCCATTATGGTTTTCATATCTGTTTATCTTGTAAAACATTATTCACCTGAAGCTGGTGGTAGTGGTATACAAGAGATAGAAGGTGTTGTGGGTAACAAAAGAACCATGAACCATATTCGTGTCATTATTGTCAAATTTATTGGTGGTCTTTTTTCTATTGGTGGAAGTATGTCTATGGGTCGAGAGGGTCCTTCTGTACAAATTGGTGGAGCATTTGGTCAACTTGTTTCAAAAAGAGTAAATCTAAGAAAAGAAGATATAAATGTTCTCATAGCAGCTGGAGCTGGAGCTGGACTTGCAGCTACTTTCAATGCTCCATTGGCAGGTCTTTTATTTGTTTTTGAAGAGATGAGAAAAGAGATAAGATACACTTACATACCTGTTCAAAGTGTTCTTATGGCAACAGTTATGAGTGTAGTATCTCTAAGACTTATGGTAGGAGACAACACACCCATCCCTGTTGGTAACCTAACAACACCAGATGTTTACCAACTATGGATTTTTATTATTTTTGGAATTTTTTTTGGTTTACTGGGCTTTGTGTTTAACAAGTACTTAGTAATTTTCACATCAGCTATAGATAACTTAAATACTTTAAAAGCAAATATACTCACACTTTGTATTGGTGGTGGGATTGGGTTACTTCTATATTTTTATCCAAACAGTGTTGGAGAAGGATATAGTGCTATAACACTAGCTTTAAATGAAAATGTAGCCATATCTACTTTGTTAATTCTATTTGCTATAAGATTTTTAACAACTATGCTCTCTTATGGGACAGGTGCACCTGGTGGTATCTTTGCCCCTATGTTAGCCCTTGGAACACTTTTTGGTGTTGCTTTTGGACTAATCATAAATGAAATTTTTCCTACATTTTACATTGAGCCTTTGGTTTTTGCTGTTGTTGGTATGAGTGCCCTTTTTAGTGCAACAGTTAGAGCACCTATAACTGGAATTGTACTTGTTGCAGAGATGACAAGTAGTTTTGAGTTACTTATGCCTCTTCTCATAACCTCTCTTTGTGCAGTCATTACAGCAAATGCCCTTGGGGGAAGAGCTATCTATACTGTACTTTTAAAAAGAACTTTAAAAATTTCCAAATTTGGTGTTAAAAATACACAAAATGACGAAATAAAAGCAAAAAAACTTGACTAAAATCGTCAAATAAGTGTATAATGATGATGAAATTCAATAATAAGTGAGGTTTTATCGTTAAATGATAGTCGCATATATCAGACCAGATAAACATTTTGATGCAGCACACGAACAGCTACAAATCATAAATGCTTATGCTATGTCAAACAATCTTGTTATTGATGATGAATTTATAGACCAAACTTCTCAAAACAAAAGACTTATAGATAGAACAAATGTAACGGACTACTTTCAAAAACATGAAGGTTGTACATTGCTTATCTATGATGTTTGGGTTTTGAGTACAAATATGGAAGATATAATCCAAATGTTTAGTTGTTTACTTAAACATAAAATTATAGTACACTTCATAAAACGGTCTGTAATTATGTCTCAGCAGAGTAGTTCTATGCTTGTTTTGGGTCTTATGGATCAGTTAAGACAGACGATGCAGAGCGAGTCAAAAAGGGTGATTGGCAGACCTAAGGGTAGTCGTTCAAGTTCTAAATTCGACAAATACATCAACGAAATTTTACACTACATCAAAGAGAAAAAAAGTGTTAGCGAAATGTCTAGACTTTTAGGTGTTAGTAGAAGTTCATTGAAAGATTATATCGAATCAAGAGAGTTAAAAGAAGTTGCATTTGGTTCACTTTTACCAGAGATGTCACCAAATGCAGAAGAAACAGTTATAAATACTATTAACTGTAAAAAGTAGCTTAAAAATGGAGAAGATAGATGAGTGAAAATAAAAAAGGTATCGATATACCTACACCTTGGAGAAAAAAACGATATGTTGCTTATATTTTAGCAACAATTATCGCTTTAGTTTTACCTTGGATAGAAGTTGGTGGAAATCACTTTTTCCTACTTAGTTTTGACAAAATGAAACTGCACCTTGCATTTGTTCAGTTCGATATGCAAGAGCTTTACCTAATGCCATTTTTGTTAATGTTTATGTTCATTACTATCTTTGGTATGACTGTTATGGGTGGTCGTGTGTTTTGTGGATGGGTTTGTCCCCAAACAACATTCCGTGTCATCTATCGTGATTTAATCGAAACTACAATCTTAGGTCTTAGAAAAAGAATTAAAAACAAACAAAAAGACCCAGATATGAGTAAAACAGAAAATAAGGTTAAAAAAGTTATTGCTATCCTTATGTGGTCTGTTTTAGCTATTATTGCTGGTGCTGACTTTATGTGGTTCTTTATACCACCAGAAGATTTTTTCAACTACCTAAACAACCCATCTGACCATATGACAATGATAGGTTTTGTTCTTGGTGTAGCTGCATTTTTAATCTACGACATCGTATTTTTAAAAGAAAACTTTTGTATCTATGTTTGTCCTTACTCTCGTGTTCAATCTGTTTTATATGATGATCATACAGTTATGGCGATTTATGACACTCACAGAGGTGGTCATATATATGATGAACATAAAGAAAAACAGTTCTCAAAACAAAAAGAGCTTCAAGCAGTTGAACCAAATGCTGAATGTACAGCTTGTGAAAGTTGTGTAACTGTTTGTCCAACTCATATTGATATTCGTAAAGGTTTACAACTTGAATGTATTAACTGTTTAGAATGTGTTGATGCATGTACAACAGTTATGGGTAAACTTGGTAAAGAGTCACTAGTTCGCTGGTCAAGTACTTATGAAGTTGAAGAGCAAAGAGGTAAAACACATCTATTTAGACCTAAAATCTTAGGTTATATGGGTATTTTAGTTGCTATTGTTTTTGCACTTGGTTATATGAGTACAACAAAAGAACATATGCTTCTAAACATAAACAAAGAAACTAGACTTTACTCTGTTAAAAAAGTTGGTGACAAAACTCGTGTAGATAACTCATACATTTTCTTACTACAAAATACAGAAAATGAACCTATGAAATTTTACTTTGAAATAGTTCCACCAAAAGGTATAAATGGTAAAATCTCTATCTTAAAACCATCTAAACCATTTAGAGTTGTACCAGGTATTAAAAAGAAAAAAATTGTTACTTTTACAACAACAGATATGTTAGTAGATAATGCTAGAAAAGATACGATTATCCCTGTTACTATCCATGCTTATGCACTAGATAAAGATGGTAAGAAAAGTGAAAAAATCTCTATTTTTAGACACACTACTTTTGTTTTCCCAAAAGAAGGCATCCTTAAATCTGCACACTAAGTGCATATAAAAGTTTTGGCATTTGCCAAAGCTTTTACATATATACTCCTACAATGAAGTCAACATAATCATCCCACTTGTTAAAACTAATTGCATAGCAAATAAAATAAGAGAAACTTTAAAAGCTGTTCCACCAGTTTGAATAATAGTTTTAAAATGTATCATTAACCCTATGGCAGACATTGCAACTAATGCTATATAATGACTAGATGTAGATATAATCTCCTCAACAACTTTTGGTAACACACCAAACGATGCTAAAGCTGAGAAAAATAAAAACCATAGTATAAATTTTGGAAATGGTACTTTTGTTTTTTCAGTTACTACTTCGTTGTTAGCTTCACTCTCTCTTTTTGCAAGATATATTAGAACAAACACAACTGGAGCTATCATAAGAACACGACCCATTTTTACAACAGTAGCATAGTGACCAGCTTCTGGAGATATACTAAAACCAGCTGCAACAGCTTGACCAACAGCTTGAAGAGTATTTCCTGCTAAAATACCACCTTGTTCATCATTAAATCCTAACTGAATTGCTATAAATGGAGCTAAAAAAATACCTATTGTACCCATAAGATTTACAAGAACTATACTTATGGCAATATCATCATTTTTAACATTTGCAACTCCAGATGTAGCAGCTATGGCAGAACTTCCACAAACTGCATTTCCAATCCCTAGCATAAGAGAAAGCTTTTTGTTAAGTCCAAATAACTTTCCTAAAACAAGCCCCATAGATATAGTAAAACCCATAGCTATAAGTATCATAAAAATTGTTTTAAAACCCAAATTTGCAAGCATTGTAAAGTTAAGATTTATACCCATTAAAGCTATGGCAAACATAAGTAAATCTTTTTCTGCAAATTTTATCCCACTTTTGTACTCAGAATCTTTACTGTGAAAAATGTTATAAAATGAATTTCCTATAACGAGTCCTAAAAGTATAGCCGTTGTTGCCGTGTTGAAATGTATGAGTTTAGCAATTACTATTGCCACAATAGAAACAAGGATACTTACAAACACACCCTTTTGATAAGTTTTAAACTTAGCTATTTTATCTTCCATTAGATAAACCTTTTTAATTAGATGTTGGAATGATATTTAAATTTTACATATTTGTAAAATATATAAAATCTAATAAAATCATAAGTAAAACTAATTAAAAAGGTTTTTTACTAAAATACCTCTTAACAAACTCTTTATACTCTTTAAAAAGTCGTGTTTGGTATTTGTTTTTATGGTAAAGTAAAAACATCTCCCTTTCAAAAGATATATTTTTTATTTTCACTTCAAACAACTCACCTCTTTGAAGTTCTTTTTCAACAGAATATTTAGATATACATGTAATAGCTTCACAATTTTGAGTAAGAAGAGCCTTTATCTCTACAAACTCCACAAACTCCATATAAATATCTATTTTTTTTGAAAGTTTTCCAAGATTATTAAAAAATATATCTCTAGTTCCTGAACCTTCCTCTCTTAAAATCCACTTTTTTGAAAATAATTCATCTATATAAAACTCTTTATGAGCTAGTGTTTTATCTCCTGAAACAACTATGAGGTTATCGTGAGCAATTATTTCTTTGTGAAGGTTATTGTTATCTAATGATGTTTCTATAAAACCTATATCTACCTCACCATCTAAAATAGATTTAACAACTTTTGAAGAGTTTAGTATCTTTTTTTCTATCTTTATTTCAGGATTTTCAGATAAAAAATCAAATATAATCTGAGGCATAATAAATGCTCCAATAGTTCTACTTGAAGCTATGTTTAAAATCCCTGAAAGTTTATTTTTTGTAAACATCTCTTGTGTATCTTTCAATGCCAAATAATGTTTATATGTTTCATTTTTAAAAACTCGTCCTCTCTCATTTAAAATTAACTTCTTTCCTATTCTGTCAAAAAGTGGTTCTGTAAGTTTTTTTTCGAGAGATTTTATAGACAAAGAGATTGCTGACTGACTTATGTCTATCTTTTTAGCAAGTTGAGATATGTGAGGATTTTCACAAAGGTAGTAAAATAGTTCCAACTCTCTTAAAGTCATTTAAACTCCTTTTTAAAGCATCTGAGTTACTAAAATATATCTAAAAATTCTTAAACTTCCAGATATCAAAATAAACCAAATAAATTTTAGTCTAAACAATCCTCCCACAATGGTAAGAGGGTCACCAACAACAGGTAAAAAAGAAAATAAAAGTGCAAAGTAACCCCATTTATGTCCATAAATGTAAGTTCTTCGTCCTATCTTTGTTTTTAAGAGCTTTGTTTTTGTTTTTTCATAAAGAAAGTAACCTAACATATAATTGACAACTATAGCTAAAACATTGCCCAAAGATGCAAAAAAGATTGCATTATATGTTTGCATACCATTTTCAATGGCAACTATAAGTGCTAGTTCAGATGAAAAAGGGAGAATAGTTCCAGCCAAAAAGGCTGAAAAAAAAAGAGTTATTTCTGGCACTGAGATATGTTTTCACAAACACTTTTTATGAGTTTATCTCGTGCTTCAACAGATGTCCAAGCTATGTGAGGTGTTAAATAAAGTCTAGTTTTATTTTCTACATGTAGAAGTGGATTTTCTTTTGGTAAAGGTTCTTTTACAAAAACATCTAAACCAAAATATATATCTTTTTCATCTACAAGTTTTGCAACATCTTCTTCGTTAATTATCCCTCCACGACCAAGGTTTAAAACAACTGCTCCATCTTTACATGTAGATAAGTTTTCATAGTTTAAAAGATTGTTTGTAGCTTCATTTAAAGGTGCATGAACACTAACAATATCGCAACTTTTTAAAAGTTCCTCTAGTTCTACATGTAGATATTGTTGTTGTTTATTTTTACCACTTGTTGAGTAGTAACAAACTTCTGCACCAAAAGCTGTTGCCAAACCTGCTACACCTCTACCTATCTCCCCTAAACCAATTATCCCCCACTTCTTACCTTTAACCTCAAAAAATGGTTTTGAAACATCTGTAAAAACTCCACTCTTTGAGTATGTTTCATTTTTTACAACTTCATCATAGTATCTTGAATGTCCCATTAAATAAAAAAGCATAGAAAAAGTGTGTTGAATAACAGAGTTTGTAGAGTAACCTGCTACATTTTTAACATCTATGTTTAACTCTTTTGCACCCACTAAATCTACATTGTTCATACCTGTTGCAGATATACAAATAAGTTTTAAATTTTTACACTTTTGCATCATCTCTTTTGTTATAACAACTTTATTTGTAACAACAACATCACAATTTTCTATGCGAGAAAAAGTCTCCTCTGGCACTGTTTTTTGGTAAACTTTAACATCTCCAAAATTTTTAAAACAACTCAAATCTGTATCGCCAAATGTTATGGCATCTAGTAAAACTATTTTCAAAATTATCCCTATTTAAAAAGTTGTGTTTCGTCAAACATCTCTGGTTTTGGTTCACAAATGTAGTAACCTTGAACAAAATCAACATTTAATTCTACAAGCTTGTTATAAACCTCTTTTGAGTGAACAAACTCAGCTATAGTTTTCATCTGTGCATCTTTTGCAAATTGTATAATATTTTTTACAACTTTGTAACTTTTTTCATCTTTATCTATATTTTTAACAAGTGTTCCATCTATTTTTAAGTAGTTTGCTTCCATATCTAAAACAGTTTTAAAGTTAGAATACCCACTTCCAAAGTCATCTATAGATATAGTAGCACCCAAAGAGTGAAGTAGTTTTATTTTTCTAGTAAACAACTCTATGTTGTCTATCTCATCACTTTCTAGTATCTCAAATGTAACTTTTGACGCTAGGTCTTTGTTACCCTTTAAATTTTCAACTATAATGTTTTCTATATCTACATTAATCAAATCTGAGTAGTTTATATTTATACTAAGAGGCTGTTGAGTTTTTTTAACTTTTTCAAAACATATTCTAAATATCTCTTTTGTAAGTCTAAAATGGATATTTGTATGCTCAATATGTGGTAAAAAGAAAAAAGGAGAGATTATAGAACCATCTGTATCTATAATCCTTACAAGAGCTTCATACTTAATAATCTTATTTTTATGAACATCATAAATAGGCTGAAAGTAGCAAACTACCCTCTCATCATTTAAAGCTTTTTTTACAAAATTTATATCTTTTGTTTTTGTATCTTCTAGTACAACATCTTTATCTTTTGAAGAAGATGCTACAACTTGGTTTCGTCCATTTCTTTTTGCCAAATAAAGTTTAGCATCTGCCAATTTTATAGCATCATTTAAGTCTTTTGCTTCAAATGGTGTTGTGTTTAACCCTATTGAAGTAGTTACAAGCATCTCTTGGTCTTCAAAAATAAACTGATGTTCTTGTATATTTTTTCTAATCCTGTCACATATACTTATAGCACTTTGAATATTACCCCTAACATATAAAAATATTAAAAATTCTTCTCCACCAAATCTTATAATAATATCATTATCCCTTAAAGACTTTTTAACAATCGAAGCACTTTCTAGTAAAACATAATCCCCTGCTTTATGTCCATAAGTATCATTTATAACTTTAAATTTATCCAAATCCAACATAGCTATGGCATAGTTATTTAAGTTCAAAGAAGATTTTATCTCTTCCAAATAGTTTCTATTAAATATCTGTGTTAACGGGTCTGTAAAAAGTTTTTTTCTACTAAAATAGTAGTAAAATATATAAACAGTAACTACAACAATAACTAAAAATATAAGAATTATTAAAAACTTAAACAACACTTTAAAGTAAGCCATAGTGTTAGATACATCTTTTTTAAATTGTGTACTAATGTCCACACTTGCAATAGCAACTACTTGGTTATTTATAATAATTGGATACAAATATGTCAAATATAGATTTTCTATATCTGTTTGGTTTATAACTTGTGGTTTTTTTGTTTTATAAATCTTTTCATAAGCTTTACCCTCGACATCAAACTTTTGGTAAAAATGAGCTTTATCATCTTTTGAAGCATCTAACAAAAATCTAAAACGACCCTTACTATCTTTTTGTAAAATATATATGTATTTAATCTCATCAGTATTTAAAAGAGACAGTGAGTTTTCACAAACTTTTCTATGCTGTCTATTTAACATTAGGTTAAAAAGGTCTTCTCTTGTTTTAACATTATGATTTTTTTTAAGATGATTTGTAAAATTGTCAAAAATTTGGGAATACTCTTTAATCTTTGCATTTTCTATTTGATGAAAAATCTTACTTTCACTAGACAAAACTGCCTTGTAAACATAAACAAAAAATGTACTCAAAAGAGTTAAAAATATAACTAAAATTATCTCTTTTTTTATGGGTTGGCGATTTACCATAGCCTATCTTCTACATAGGGTTCAAGTTGTTTTGATGGTATTATTTTTTGAGCCTTCAATTTATCTTTTAGTAAAACTATATTTGCTCTACCCTTTTTAAAGAAAAAAGCTCCAAAACTTTGTGGGATATCATACAAAAGATTATAATTTAAAACAAAAATATCTTTCTTTTTACAAGCCTTGTTCAATTTTACAAAACTATTTAAAATCAAAAAATTACTATCCAAACAATCATTTGTAACTTTATACTTTTTAGACAAGCCGTCCAACAACTGTTTGTCATCGGAAAAAATAATCTTTTCACCATTTAAAGATAAATTATCTAAAACTGTTGTAATAATCTTTGTACGAATATCATTTTGGTTTGCAAACAGAGAAAAAGTTAAAAATATGATTAAAAATAAAGTTTTCATTAAAATTCATACTCCCAAGATACTAACATCCGTTGCTGTCTAGCAGGTTCATATATACCTCCTTGTGATGGGTCATCATATATATAAACTTCACTAGCATCATTAAAAATATTTTCACCTTTTAACTTCAAAATAGACTGTTTAGAAACAGGATAAGTAATAGCCAATGTATAGTCATAACCAGCATCTAACTTTTTACCTATCTCATTTTTATATCCATCTCTATAAACAAGTTCATTATAAACATCTACTTTACCAAATTTATTAAATGCTTGAACCAATACACCACTAGCTGGAGTAAAAGATTTATCCTTATATACCTTGTACCAACCAAGCAAAATTTTATTGTGTAAATCAAATTTATGTTCTAATCTTAAATATATCCTCTTAAAAGATATAGTATCGCTAACATTTACAAATTGTTTTTTTACTGGATTAACAGTTATAGCATCATCAACCTCTGCTACAGCCATACCTAAGTTAAATTTAGTTTGCTTGTCAAATTGGTACTCACTATCTGCTGATATAATTTTTATTTTAGTAGATACTAAATCTACATTTGACTTAATTTTCACAGGAGAAAAACTTTTTTGACTCATTGTTGGTTGATTTACCCTATTGAAAACAAAAATTTTATTTTTAAAAGATTTATAATTTGAAACATAACCTAATCTATACAAAACATCATTTTCTGTTTTTGATGAATAATTATCTGTAATATTGTTATATTTCATACCAAAAGATATAAGATTATTATCATCAATATTGTATAAATCTTCCCCATAAATAGAGTATATATTTCTAATAGTCGGCCCATTTACAAGATTCTTTTCAACACCATCTGCTTTAAAATAGTAAAGTTTCCCACTATTTTGCTTTACTTTTGTTGCTATTGTCAATTGATTGTTTTCATAGTTTATCTGTTTTTCAAGAGTAATGCTAGAAGATGTTGTTTGCCCATGAGAATGTATTTTTTTAGCATTTGAACCATCTGAAAGATGTACGCCAACACCATCTACATAAGTTAACCAAACTTTTTCAATAGAAGAAGAAGCCCTTAAAGTAAAATTTTGTGGTAGTTTTTTATCTACATGTAGATATATATTTTCCCCATTTTGTTCATCATACAATGGAGTTAAAGAAAAACCTCCAAAACTATTTTTTTTACCATCAGTCGCTCCAAGTTCAATAGTATAATCATCTTTTTTATTAAATTGAAAAAACAAATGAACTATAGAATAATTTCTAGAGATGTTATAACCATTTAAAGATTGTTTATCCATAAATCTATCATTTACATCAAAATTAACAAGATATGAATAATCTTTATCTATAACTTTCGCATCTAAAATATTAACCTGTTTAGAACCTTTTGAATCAAGAGTAGCTTCACCATAAGTTGCATTTTCTAGTTCAGGTTTTTTTGTATAAAGCTTTATAACCATACTTCCAGACTCATTACCAAATGTAACACTATTTCCAGCCTGATAAACTTCTATATAATCTACAAAGTAAAGGTTCATATCGCCATATTGAGCCAATGGATTTCCAAAAGTAGCATTATTTAATTCGTGATTATTTATAAAAATTTTAACAGGAGTAACTGCACTACTTTTGG
>Ga0256828_1001888_pt1 | contig 12874 bp, 13 predicted proteins | sample CV88metaG_FD_185993 | JGI IMG/M metagenome (GOLD analysis project Ga0256828, IMG submission 185993) | Hydrothermal vent microbial communities from East Pacific Rise, Pacific Ocean - CV88 | ecosystem: Environmental > Aquatic > Marine > Hydrothermal vents | place: Pacific Ocean: East Pacific Rise... | reverse complement strand
AGGACAGCGAGACACTGCTGCTCTTTAATGCAGCCGATATGATGCAGCACAAACGCTTCTTACACGATATTGAAAATGAAAACTACAAAGAGCATCTTGAACAAAAGATAGATACCATCTACAAATATGCTACAAGTGAGATATGCTACCACAAACAGCTTGCAAACTACTTCCATGAGACACAAGAACCATGCGAGAGTCGCTGTGACAACTGTCTAGAGTCAGATGAACTGCGTCAAGATATAACAAAAGAGGCACAGATGCTGCTCTCTGCCATCTACAAAACAGAGCAGAACTTCGGTAAAAACTACATCATCGATATTTTACGTGGCTCAAGTGAGCAAAAGATTCTGGCAAATGGTGCAGATAAACTCTCTGTCTATGAGATAGGGATGCATCTGAGTAAAAAAGAGTGGTTTGTTATAGTAGAGCGACTTTTAGAGCTTGCCATCATCACACTTGGGGATTTTCAGACACTCAAGCTCACGCAAGATGCCATCGCAGTGCTTAAATCACAAAAACTTGTAGATATAAAATCCTCTCGCCTGCAGGTCGATAAAAAAGCAAAAGCGATTCGTCAGGTCGAGGAGTTTGACTTTGACAGAGAGCTCTTTGAGAAGCTGCGTGAGCGACGGAGTGAACTTGCAAGTGAGATGGGTGTGCCGGCATACCTTATCTTTAGTGACAAAACACTCAAACATCTTGCCAATGATATGCCAATAAACAAAGAGGAGATGCTTGAGGTCAATGGTGTGGGGCTCAAAAAGTATGAGCAGTTTGGTGAAGAGTTTTTAGCAGTAATTAACTCCTAACTCTTCATCACTGAGTGGTTTTACATCAGGATTACAGCTGATCTTATGCTCCATATCGACTCTCTTATACCCCTCTAGCTCTTTGCGTGAGGCAAGTGTTGCCGTTCGAAAATCCTCTCCTTCGTTTAAGTAGATAAAAAAGTTATTCTCATAGAGTGCCAAGCGAGTCTTGAGTGCTGTCGAGTAGGTAGTAAGCAGACCATCTTCTCTCATCGCTCTTTTTATATCATTAAAGTACTCTTTCGTCCATAGAACCGGATTTGAACTTGGAGAGAATGCATCTTGGTAAACAATGTCAAAGTGATCTTCAAACTGCTTGACATACTCTCTTGCATCACCTAAGAAAAGCTCAATAGAGAGCTGCTCATCTTCATACTTCTGCTCGCGTGAGAGTGCGGTAATGATCTCACGCATACTTTCAAACTCTTTTGGATAATGAAAATTTATAAGTGATTTTATAAGATCTGCATCGAGTTCTGGAGAGTAGATTGCAAGTTTTTTCTCAGGAGCATGCTCCTTATAGTAAAGAATCGTTGCTAAAGTATTAAAGCCCAAACCATAACAGATATCAAGAATATTGAGCTGATCTTTTTCTTGCGTGAGCCTGTATGCGGGGATAATGTGCTTGTAGAGTGACTCTGAAAGTGCACCGTCTTTTGTAGAGTGGTAGTGCTCATCATACTCTTTTGAATAAGCAGTATATGAGCCATCTTCACTCAGCTGTAATTGATGAAGTTCATCTTCAAAATGCTCACCCACAGTGCTCTCTTACTGTAGTTTTTGTGCAACGAGTTGGTTGACAATTTTAGGGTTTGCTTTGCCCCCTGTTGCTTTGAGAACCTGTCCGACAAAAAAGCCCAAGAGTTTTTTATTTCCTGCTTTAAACTTCTCTACATTTTCAGGATTTTTTGCGATAACTTCATCAACAATCGGCGCAATCTCAGCAGGATCACTGATTTGAACCAGTCCTTTGTCTGCGACAATCTTAGCTGGTTTTGCTCCTGATTGTACCATCTCTTCAAAGACCTGTTTTGCAATTTTACTTGAGATTTTCTCTTCATCAAGCATCTTGGCAAGTTCTGCAACATCTTGTGGTGTAAACTTCAAGCTACTTAACTCATTCTCTTTTAACTCTCTTGCTACTTCATTGGCAACAATATTTGCAAGATTTACAGCTTGTGCTCCAGCAGTACGCGCCTCTTCATAAAACTTAGAGAGTGCAGCATCACGAGCAAGTGTATTTGCTACTTCAGAGTTAAGTTTAAGCTCTTTTGTATATTTCTCAAAAAGTGCTTCTTGTTCTGGTGTCATCGGTGTCACTTCACCATCAACCTGTACTTTTTTAGCTTGTGGCTTTGGTGTCTCTTTTGGTGCTTGTTTTTTCTTTTTACCCCATGAATCTTTCAATCCTACAATCTTATTAAAAACAGGCTTTTCATCTGTGTAGTCCACTGGATCAGCGTAGAAATATCCCTCACGCTCAAACTGAAAACGCTCATCAGGTTTTTCTGTAATAACTGCAGGCTCAATCAAGGCTTTTACAATTTTCAGTGAATCAGGATTAAGATCTTCAATACCTTCAGGGAACTCTTTAGCAAAAAGTCTCTCATAGAGTCTTAGCTCTACCTCTTTTGCATCAGCTACACTGACCCATTGAATAGCACTTTTTACTTTGATGCCACTTGTGTCTGCACCACTTTTAGAGTCCGGATAGTACTCAGCTTTTATCTCTATGATCTTTCCATCAGCATCTTTGATTAGCTCTTTACAAGCGATGATATAACCGTGTCTTAAACGAACTGGTTGTTCAGGAGTAAGACGATAGTAACCTTTTGGAGGATTCTCTTCAAAATCACTACGATCTATATAAATTTCACGTGAGAAAGGAAGCTTTCTGCTTCCCTCTTTTGGAACATCATGCGGATAGTATGGAGCATCTATCTCTTCACGGCCCTCATAGTTCTCTATCGTTACCTTTAAAGGATCAAGAACACATAAAACACGCGGCACTTTTTTATTCAAATCATCTCTAATACAAAATTCAAGCTGTGAAACATCAACAACAGAGTTTGCCTTTGCTACACCTATCTGATCACAAAAAGTAAGGATTGATTCAGGCGTGTAACCTTTTCTTCTATACCCTGCTATGGTTGGCAGACGAGGATCATCCCAGCCATTTACATACCCACCTTCTACAAGCTCTAAAAGCTTTCTTTTACTCATAACAGTGTAGTTGATGTTTAAGCGTGCAAACTCATGTTGATAAGGTCTTGGAGGTTCTAATTCTAAAGTATCAAGTACCCAGTCATAAATATCACGATTGTTTTCAAACTCTAATGTACAGATAGAGTGTGTTACTCCCTCTAAGTAGTCAGAAAGACAGTGTGCAAAGTCATACATAGGGTAGATTTTCCACTTATCACCCGTTCGAAAATGCTCAGCATGACGGATACGATAAAGAAGTGGATCCCTCATTTTCATATTAGCTGCAGCCATATCAATTTTGGCACGCAAAACATGCTCACCTTCGGCAAACTCACCATTTTTCATACGTTCAAAAAGATCAAGATTCTCCTCTACACTACGATCTGCATATTTACTACGCTTACCTGGTTCTGTTACGGTCCCACGATATTGACGAATCTCTTCTTCACTTAAAGAGTCCACATAGGCTTTACCCATTTTTATAAGTTGCTGTGCATACCCATAGAGCTTGTCAAAATAATCAGATGTAAAACGGACATCTCCATCCCAACTGTACCCAAGCCACTTGACTGCATCTTCAAGCGCCTCTACATATTTTGTATCTTCTTTTGTCGGGTTTGTATCATCCATACGCAGGTTACAGCGGCCATTGTACTCTTTTGCAATGCCAAAATTGATAAAGATAGATTTTGCATGACCAATATGTGGAAATCCGTTTGGTTCAGGAGGAAATCTGGTAACAATCTCTTTATATTTACCGGATTTTAAATCCTCTTCAACAATTGCAGTTAAAAAATTTTTGCTTATTTTCATTTTTGGGAAACCTTTGTGCGTATAAAACTTATTTAGTGGGCTAATTTTAGCAAATTAGAGCTTATAAACCGTTACCCCACATATGCATCTTTTTTGCCATAACCAAATCATACTCATCCAAGAGATCGATGTAGTTTGGTGCACGAAACTCAAACTTCTCTAAAAGCGCTTTTGTCGCTTCTATATCCATCTTGCCTTTCTCTTCCATGATGATGATCTCTGCAGTGTTAGCAAGGGTAGTATAGGCTACTTTTAAAAGAAGCTCAGGGTTTGTATGTTTTTGAAGAATATCTTTAAAGATTACAATGTCATGATCTCTTGGCAGTGCACGAAAAGGGACATTGAACTTTTTTATAAACTGTACTTTTGCATTACTGAGTGCAGGAGATAAAGCCATCTCCTCTTCACTATAAATTGCGAGTCGAAACTCACCATCTACCTTTTTAATGATCTCACACAAAGCCTCTGATGTTTCATCTGGCTTTGTAGTGATTTGAATGTATTGATTCCCCGGAAGTGGGTTAAAGAGCTCTAAAAACTGATCTAACTGCATCTTAGTAGGCTAGGTCGTGTAACTCACGGAATAAAAACGCTTCTACAATCTCATCGATTGTCTTTTGTGTATGTGCCACAAGAACGATCATAGACATGTTAATAAAGTCCATAACAGGTTCACCGTCACTATGCACGACAACAGCCTCTGGCCATGCTTCAAAAGCATCATAAGCATCAGCATGAAGAACCTCTACAAGTTCTCCCTCTTCTATGCGTAACTGTGCCCATGTTTTTGCTTCTAAAACAGGTGTAATCTTTGCCTCTTGCACATCTGTGCTATCCATTGGTACGACTACGAGCATGACTTGTTAATCTCCTTGAGTTTTTTCTTTGAGAGTTTGAGTTTTTCATTATCCATAATGCCAATCTTCTCAGAGAGTACATCAGTTGCTATCTTTTTAGCATTTTTAAGTGAGTGCATTTTGTATGTACCACACTGGTAGATGTTAAGCTCTGGAATATCTTTTTTACTTTTAACTTTTAAGACATCCTGCATAGATTTTTTCCAAGCTTTGGCAACTTTTTTCTCACTTGGCGCACCAAGTACAGACATATAAAAACCTGTACGACAACCCATAGGTGAAAGATCAATTATCTCAACATCTTTTGAGTTTAAATGGTCTCTCATAAAACCTGCAAAAAGATGTTCTAAGGTATGAATACCACGACCATCCATCTTATCTACATTTGGCTTGTAAAAACGCAAGTCATAAACGGTAATAGTATCACCTGATGGTGAACTCATAGTTTTTGCTTTACGCACAGCAGGAGCTGGCATTTTTGTGTGATCTACTGTAAAAGAGTCTAATAGTGGCATTGATTCATTCCTTGATTAATTATAAAGATATTGTAGCAAAAAAATTTGATGCTTTTTTGAATACTGCAAACTAGTTTTACCAAGCAACTCTTTCACAGTCTCTACCTTCATTCTTTGCTCTATAAAGTGCTTCATCTGCTTTTTTCAAAACATCTTCAAAAGGTATATCACGACTTCCATCTGTATTTATACCTATTGAGATTGTAATGTGACACACCAAATTCCCTGTTCTTATCGGTCGCTCTTTAATATGCTCACGCAGTCGTTTTGCCAAGTCAATCGCTTTATCTTCATCAAGATTTTCAGTATAGAGTAAAAACTCTTCCCCACCAAAACGAATCAAAATATCTTCATCTCGTATGATATGCTGTAGTCTTTTTGCCACCTCGGCTAAAACAACATCACCAACATCATGACCAAAATCATCATTCACTTTTTTAAAGTAATCAATATCTATCATAAAAAGTTGATATTTATCAGCAAGTTTCTTCATAAGTACATCATAAAAATACTTTCTGTTTTTGACTTTTGTCAAAGGATCTATATAACTCTCGTTATACTTTTTTCTAAAATAGATAATAACCAGATAGAGAAAAATAACTATTAAAATCGCTAATAAAACGATCCAAAAGAAAAAGTATTCAAACTCATTAAGCTTTGCATGAAGATTTGTATCTATTGTATGTGAGATATCAGCACCTATCAAAGCAACTGTACGATTATCCTGTACAATAGGGTAAATGATAGTAATCCAGAGTTTTTTTGTTTTTGTATGATAAAAAACTGCAGCTTTTTTAGTTTTATAAACTCTATCCCAGGTATCATTTAATGGTTCAAACGGTTCATTAAAATCTGCTCGCAAGTTTGGATCTTTTTCTCCATCTAGAAGAAAATAATAGTTGTCATTTCTATCTTTTGTTACAACAAAAAGATTTTGCATTGTCGATATCTTTACCAAATGCAACATATCTTCAAAAAGTATTCTCTGCTTTTCATCCTGCTCTATACAGTGAACAAAGTTTTTATGGCTATACTTTAAAAAAACACGATCTAATTCTTCAAATATTTCCAAATGGTACTGTATGATATCTTTGTTTATTTTCTCAGTTACTGCCCCTAGTGTCTCTTGATACTTTTTGTCTGCTACACCCGCTACCATAACAATAAATAAAAAAAGAACAAACAGCTGTAAGATAATCTTTTGTGTTTCAATATTAATTTTTTTGCGAAACAAACTTTTTAAGCTCCCCATTTACTTTAAGTCCAAATCTACCCAGTCGTTGAGCGGAAAAACGAATTGTCGGACGTCCTTTTTGCCAGAAAAACACACCAATGGCATCAGGTGTTTTTTTGTAAGAGTGATAATCAAAAACAATTTCTGGTTTATTACAGCCATTAATTTTCCAAGGTTCTTTTATTACAATAAAATCACACTCATCACACTTATCTGTCACAGTGAAATTTTTATCTTTTTGTAACTCTGTTGCCAATATTTTATCATCAGTATAAACTTTTACTATACTTTTTTTTGTACTGACACTCTCTAACATTTTTTCTAAAATCAAAGCTTCCCACTCTGTATCTGAAGCAAATAAAAATGATAAGGGAATAATAAAAAATAAGAGTATTGTTTTCAAAAGCTATACTCCATTCCAACAGTAAAAGACTGATCAATTGGAGAGATATAGAGTGAATTAACAACAGGTTTCATTCCAACAATACGTACATATTTATATTCACTTTTAGCTGCACTATCAAAGATATTTGTACCTTTGAATGTTATTATAAGATCATTATTAACCTTGTATCGAACCCCTAAATTATAACAAATACCATTGATATCACTTTTTTGAACATGATAGTAATTTGCTTCATTATATATATCAAATTTTTTCCAGCTATTTAACAAACGTAGTGTTGCACCTCTTGTTTGCTCTTTCTGCAGTGAAACAGGTGAATGATAATAATTTTTATATACTAGAGCATTAAACTTGTTAAATATATCAAAGTCCACTTCATAACGAGCACCGATACTATAATTGTTGAAATATTTTGAAGCACCTTTTTGCTGTAAAAGTTTAGTATTTTCATTTTTAAGATACTCTCCTACTAAACCAATCTTGTGCTTTTGTATCTGTCTGTTATACTCCATGGTTAGATCATAAATATCTAAAAGTTCTATGCTGTTTTGTGTTGTTGATGTCAATACATACTGTTCTGTAGGTAGCTTCATATAACTAACAAAAAGTTTTGCAGCATCTACTTTTGTAGTATAGATATATCCGGCTCTTGCCTGAATTGTATTAAAAGATTTCGAATCATAATTAGAATTATTGTTATAATAGTTCAACTTTGCAGATGCTGTCAACATTTTATTGCGTCCAAACATAAAATCATCTTGTATATATGCAGAAGCTATTGAAGTATCGACTCTGTCTGGGTCCAAATCTTCTATACCATTATTGTAAGCTTCTACTCCGTGCATCTTTTTACGAATATATTCAACCCCAGTTATAAGATTATTTGCCATATATCTAAAATGTTTTTCCAATTTTATATCAAATGTATCATCTACACTGCTTGATTTATGATGATCACTTAGTAAAAATAATGATGCAGGTTTTGATGACCAACGCCCACCATCCATATTTAAATTCAAATTTGCATCAACACGAATAAAAGAGGCTTTTAACTGTAAGCTTTTATCACCATTTATATTCCACAAGGAACTTAAACGTTTTAATGTATAATTAACACTTCCATCAAGTGGTGTAGCAAACATACTCATAGACAAAAAAGGATCACTTTTATGATCTAACACTTCAAAATCAAAACTTACATCTTTATATGCTAAAGTCATTAAAGCATGTTTTTCTGTGTAGTCTCTTTTAATCTCATGATTGAGATGTTCATACTGAGTACGTTTTTCATCTGTATAGCTTGCATAGATATAATAGGCGAGATTATCACTTATATCTGCATAGGATACATTTTCATGATGTGAACCACGTGAGCCGCCATAGGCGGTAATATTTGCACCTGCTTCTCGTTCTGGTACTTTGGTATAGAGCTTAATTGTTACAACTGATGGTTCAGAATTGACATATGTAGAGGTTGAACCTTCATAGATTTCAACATGATCGACAAAACCCATATCGATATTTCCATACAGATAGAGACCACTACCTGCATATGAAGACATGATTTCATAGTTATTTATAAATATTTTAACAACATCACTGGAGTATATGGCTGGATCCTGGTGTAAAACATCAGGAAGACCAAACATATTTTCATCATAACGAAATGAACGTAATGAATTAAGTAATTCACTTAACTTATGAACCTGCATACGTTCTAAATCATCTCTGGTATAGACAGTTAAACTACCCATAGATTCATTTTTTGTTTTTTTGGAAAGGTCACTCTCTTTTCGATATATATCTAACATCGTATCTATATCATAAGCATATATCAATTCAATAGATAATATAAACAAAAGTAAGACAAACTTCATTAAAACCTCTTATAGTTTAAAATGGAATATAGGTAGAACATACTTAATTATAGGACATTTAAAGAAAAAGATATTGATATATATCAAAAAAACAGTTGACGTTGAAAATAAAGAGAGAGGTAGAGAAAAGAAAAAGCGAAGAGTTATTAAACTCTTGCTTCTTCACGACGATTGAGGTATTCCCAATTTTTATCAACGCGTTCTTGCCACTCTTTGATAAGGTGTTTGTACTCATCTTTAAAAAGGTGTTTAAAACGCCCTTGAGCTGCAAGGTACTCTTCAACCGGTACAACATTTTTCGGACGGTAAGTAATGTTTAACTCATGTCCATCAATGATCTCATAAAGTGGGAACACTAAAGAGTCAGTTGCAAGGTCAGTTAAGTGCATAGTATCTTTAGGGTCAAATTTCCACTCAGTTGTACAAGGTGATACTGCATTGATAAATACAGGACCATCTACTGACATACCATGTTGGATCTTTTTAACCATATCTTTCCATTTGTTTGGTGCAACTTGTGCAGCATATGGAATACCATGAGCAGCCATAATAGCTACCATGTCTTTTTTGTTTTTCTTCTCACCATAGCTCACGCGACCTGCTGGAGATGTTGTTGCACTTGCACCGATTGGTGTAGAAGATGAACGCTGTCCACCTGTGTTTGCATATACTTCATTGTCAAGAACAACGTGCATGATGTTATGACCACGTTCCATACAACCAGAGATCCACTGGAAACCGATATCGTAAGATGCACCATCACCTGCGAATGATACAAACTTAGGATTACGATCAGGCTGCTTTAGGCGACCTTTACGTTTTAGTGCATTATACATTGCCTCAGCACCTGCAACAGCAGTAGAACCATTTTCAAACCCAATGTGGATCCAAGAAGCATCCCATGAAGTATATGGATAAACTGCAGTACAAACTTCAAGACATCCTGTTGATGCTGAAAGTACTAAATCATCATTTGTAGCATTTAAAACTTCACGAACAATGATAGAGTGAGCACAACCAGGACAAAGAAGGTTTGCACCTTCAAATCTATCTGCCGATGTTGAAAACTCTTTTAAGTTTTTAATTTTTTTCATTTCACTCATAATAATATCCTATAAAAATGCTAATTTCGGTCCACGAACACCGATGAATTGCTGTAATGGAGTTGTTACTTTACCAGCATCTACATTTGCTTGAAGCTCAGTAAATAGATCAACTAAATGTTTCTTCGTTAAGTCACGACCACCAAGACCATAAACATAACCAGAAAGAAGTGCTTTTGTATCAGTATTAAACAGACATCCTGCAATCTCGTTAAAAAGCATACCAGGAGCACCATTTGGTGAAGATCTGTCAAGTGCAGCAATAGCTTTTACATCTTTTAATGCTTCTTGAATCTCAAAGAATGGGAAAGGTCTAACAACGCGAATACCTACAACACCCGCTTTGATTCCTTTTTCTCTCATCTCTAATGCAACTTCACGAGCAGTTTCAACTGAAGTACCCATACATACAACAACAACATCAGCATCATCTACATCATATTTTTCAACAATGTTGTATTTACGACCTGTAAGTTTTTCAAACTCATCAAATGCTGTTTGAATTTTAGGAAGAACTTTTGTCATAAGGTCATTATGTTGACGAGCTTTATGCTCAAAGTGCCAATCTTCTTCAGTCTGAACACCGTGTGTTACTGGGTTTTCAAAGTCAAGCATATCGTTCATTGGTTTAAAGTCACCAACAAAACCGTAAGCTGTATCATCATCAATAGTATGTACACCCTGAGCCGTATGAGAAGTCATGAAACCATCTTGGTGAACCATAGCTGGAAGTCTTACATCATGATCTTCTGCAACTTTAAATGCGATGAAGTTTAAGTCATATGCATCTTGTGGGCAGTAAGCATCAAACTGAATCCAACCAGAATCACGTCCAAGATACATATCTGAATGGTCACCATTTACATTTAGTGGAGCAGCAAGTGCACGGTTTACAACGTTAAGTACGATTGGAAGACGCATACCAGATGCCTGATAGAGTGTCTCAACCATAAGTGCAAAACCTTGTGAAGAAGTTGCAGTTGCAACACGTCCACCAGCAGCAGCAGCACCGATACACCCTGACATTGCAGCGTGCTCAGACTCAACCATTACAAACTCACCTTCAACATATCCGTCAGCTAAGAACTTAGCATAACCTTCAACGATAGGAGTTGATGGAGTAATTGGGTATGCAGCAACAACATCGATTTGACACTGTCTCATCGCTTGCGCAGCTGCGAAGTTACCATCCCATACTTCTACATCTCTTAGTTCCATTTTATCAAATGCCATCTATTTCTCCTCTTCTTCTTTAGTAGGCCAGTTTGCAATAGCCTCCTCTTCATCTGCTTTTTCTTCGAACATCAATAATGATTTTGGATTTGTAGGACAAACCTCAACACAGATAGCACACCCTTTACAGTGGTCCATATCGATACCAATCATCTTTTTATCTCTTGAAATAATAGAGATATCAGGACAATAAACCCAACAAAATTGACAATCGATACAATAGTCTTTATTAAAAACCGGTTTTTCAATTCTCCAGTCAGCTACACTCGCACGAAAAGAGCTGTTTTCTGAGTATGGACGATCTTCTTGCAGTGTCCCTGCGATATTTTCTATCGGCTCATCAAAAGTACGGAGCATTGCTCCAATTTCAAATTCATCCCAACCTGTATTTGCCATCATCAGCTCCTTATTTCACTTCATCATATGCGCGCTGAATAGCGATCATATTTGCATCGATAATTTTTTGTGGTAGTTTTGCAAGAATTCTTTTCATGCTCTCTTTAAAAAACTCGATATCATACATTCCAGAAACTTTCATAAATGCACCAAGCATTGGTGTGTTTGGAATAGGACGACCAATAGTCTCTTGAGCAATTTTGATACAGTCTACTGTATATACTTCCTTGCCTTCAAGTTTTGGCTGAGATGCAATGAGTTCATCTTTTGTCATATGCGTCGTAATAATATACTTTGTAGTATCTTTGTGGTTGATAGTAACATCAGATGTATATACTAATGCTGGATCGATTACAAAGACATAGTCTGGTTCCATATATTTTTCATGGTTCATAATAATTTTATCATCAACACGATTATACGCTGTCATAGCAGCTCCACGCTTTGCAGAACCGTAAAATGCGAATGCCTGAACATGCTTACCAGTTGTAGAAATAACGTCTGCCAAACCTTTAGCACCAGTTACGGCACCTTGACCAGCACGACTATGCCATCTGATTTCTAGCATAAATTCTCCTTCTTTTGTGTCAAGAAAAGTTTTCTTTTTCTCTCAATATCTATTTATCTGTATTTTAGGCAACCGCCACTTAAATATAGCTTGATAATAAGATATACATAAGTGAGTAAGTTATGATTGTGATAAATCTCTACTTTTTAACCACTTTATTGCTTCATATGTATCACGAAAAATAACATTGGTAAATTTCATTAACTCTTTTTTTGTTCCATACCCACTTAAAACTCCTATTCCCTCAACACCAGCAGCATCTGCAGCAATAAGATCAAGCTCTGTATCACCTATCATCCAGGTATTCTTTTTATCCACATTGTCAAAGACTTCTAAGGCTTTTAAAATGGGCTCTGCGTGAGGCTTGGGGTATTTTACATGTTCTCTACCGATCAGGATTTTAAAGTAATCCATCAAGCCAAAATGCTCCATTAAAACCTGTGAGTATTTTCCAGTTTTAGTCGTCACTATCCCTAGTTGAGCGAACTGTGCTGCCAATTCAACGGCTTCTCTTGCGTGAGGAAGCAGTGAAGTTTTTTGCGTAGATATCTCTCTATAGTTCTCTTTATAGACTGTTACAAAATCCCACACTTTATCTTCTTCAACACCAAGTCGTGCAAACATAACATCAAGTGGATGACCTATGAGTGCCTTGATTGCTTCATCACTCGGATGTGGATAGTTGTAAAAATCAAACGCTTTATGAAAACACTCTAAAATCGCCTCTGTTGAGTCGATAAGTGTTCCATCTAAATCAAAAAGTATTATCACCTATTTCTCCCATTGTATATAGTTATGCCAGATACCACCTAATGCTGGCTCGATTGGATGTATCTCTTTATTAACTGCTGTTAT
>Ga0256828_1001887_pt1 | contig 12877 bp, 10 predicted proteins | sample CV88metaG_FD_185993 | JGI IMG/M metagenome (GOLD analysis project Ga0256828, IMG submission 185993) | Hydrothermal vent microbial communities from East Pacific Rise, Pacific Ocean - CV88 | ecosystem: Environmental > Aquatic > Marine > Hydrothermal vents | place: Pacific Ocean: East Pacific Rise... | reverse complement strand
AGAGCAAACGCAGCAAGCAGAACGATAAATCTGTTTTTAATACTAAACGCAATGAGTTTCTCTATCATAATCTTTCCATATTTTTAATTTGGAAAAATTATAGTGAGAGTTTGTGGTGGGTTTGTGAGAGTGTAAAGCTATCCTCTTATAAAGAAGTCACTTATATTACATTCCAAGACTTTTGATATCTTATATAATTGTTCAATATTAAAATGTTTTTTTGTTCCAAGTTCTGCTTGAGAAATAATAGTAGTAGATTTTTGTCCTATTGCCATGGCTAATTCTAATTGAGTAAAGTTCTTTTCTTCTCGTAATCGTTTTACATTAAGACCAATTCTTTTATGTAAATTTTTCACTTCTTCATCTATTTTTTGCATAAACTTCCAATGGGAATAAATTTATTCTAAGTTTAGCTATGATAAACTTTTTTATCAACTTCCTATTGGAACAGTAAATACTTTATTAATAAAGTATAATGTTAACAAAGTATAATTACATCATATAAATAAAAGGTGTCAAAATCTATGTTAGAAACTAAAATAAAACATATTATTAATAGATTAAAAAAAGAGTATTTAGCGGATTCTCGTCCATGGGTAGTAACATTTTCGGGAGGTAAAGATTCTACTACTGTTTTGCAATTAGTAGTAGAGATGACACTTCAGCTTCGTAAAGAGAATAAAGATACCAAAAAAGTTTATATTGTCTCTTCTGATACAGGTGTTGAAATGCCAATTATTGAAGATTACACATCAAATAAACTTACACAAATTCAAAAATATATAGAACAAGAAAAACTCAATATGGAAGTTAATCTTCTTAAACCTAAAGTGACAGATAGTTTTTGGACATTATTACTAGGAAAAGGTTATCCATCACCAAATCAAAATTTTCGTTGGTGTACAGATAGAATGAAGATTAAACCTGCAACAAATTTTTTAAAATCATTAACTATTAAAAATGAGTCGATTTTAATGCTTTTAGGAGTTCGTTCTGATGAATCGCAGGCTCGGGCCCAATCTATTGAAAAAAGAGATGAGAATCATCGTGGTTTTTCTAAACATAATGATATTCCAAATGCATTTGTATTTTCACCTATAAAAGATTGGAGTAATGCTGATGTATGGACTTATCTTAGTAAATATCCTGCTCCATGGGGTAAGCATAATGATATGATGGTTTTATACGATAAAGGTTCAGGTGAAGCAGATTGTAATATTGCACTGAATCCCGAGGCTGCATCATGTGGAAAGACTCGTTTTGGGTGTTGGGTTTGTACTGTAGTGAGTAAAGATAAGTCGATGGAAAATATGATGAGAAATAAAGGTGATGAGTGGATGGAACCACTACATCATTTTAGAAATAAACTTGACGACTATCGTTATGATCATTCCAAAAGACAACCTCGTCGAAGAAATGGACAAAAATCTGTAGGACCTTTTCTTTTGTCTGTTCGTAAAGACTTCTTAAAAGAGCTTCTTGAGATTGAACAGTCATTGATTACGCAAGGAAAAATGGGAGATAAAAAATTAATCTCTGATGAGGAGATAGTCCAAATCCAAAAAGAGTGGCTTCATGATGGAGATTTCTTTGAAAGTGCTATTAGAATGGCGCAGTCTGTTGGACGTTTAGTAGATTATGAATCTACTAAATCGTTTAATGATAAAGATAGAAAATTTATACAAAAAGTATGTGATGAGAAAGAGATACCGGTAAAGTTAATAGAAGAGCTTATGCAAAAAGAGCATAGTTATCGTCATCAAATAAAAAGAACAAAAATATTTACAGATATGGAAGAGTTAGTGGAAAATTTTGCAAATGGAGTAGTAAATGAGATTTAAATCCATTGCAATTGAAAATGTATTTTCTTACTATGGGCTAAAGTATTTTGATTTTGAAAACAAAGAGGAACCTGTTACTTTAATAATAGGTGAAAATGGCTTTGGAAAAACATCTTTTATTAATTCTGTAAAGATTGCTCTTCATGGAATAAACAAAGATGTTCTTACTATTGGTAATCAAATACTGAGTAAAGAAGACTTTGTTGTTGGCAATAGTAGTAAAAACTTTAGTGGTATTTTAAATCGTAATGCAAAAAGAGATGACATAAAAGAAGCTAAAATTAGCATAACGATAGATGATGATGAGATTCTTGTCGTTGAACGAGTATTTTCTTTTAAAGATGATTCTTATGTTGAGAGTTTGATGCTTTATGATGAAGAAGGTGGGTTATTGGCTCAAGGTGATGATGCCCAAGATATTATAAACCAAAAAATATCTCCTACAATGGCGCGTTTTTTCTTTTTTGATGGTGAAAAGATCCAAACGATAGCAGATTTCTCTCACGCAGAATTCACACAAATGTTAGAAGATGTACTAGAACTTGACATATATGATCAGATGGCAGCTGATGCTGAGTATCTCATTCGAAAAATAAATCGCGCAGAGCTAGATAAAGAGTTACAACTGCTGGTTCAAGAGAAAGAAAAGCAGCATGATATATTACTCTCAGAGATACAAGTTACTGAAGAAAAACTTGTAAATGAACAAAAGGTTGTACTTAAAGAACTAGAAGCTCAAAAAAGAGAAGTTGATAACAAGTTAAAAAAATTAAAAAGTCGTTTTCAAGAACCTTTGGCACAGGCTCGTAGTACATTAGTAAAGTTAATGCAGCAAAGAGATGGGCTTATTCAGACAATGAAACAAGTAACATTGGTTCAGTTACCATTACTTTTAAATGAAAAACTCCAAGAAAAAGTTTCAAAAGATATAGACGCTAACTATAGGGGTAAGATTCAGATTGATTCAAAAGTATTAAAGATGAAAAAAGAAGAGCTAATGAAGCTAATAAGTGATGTACAAGAGCATCAAAAAGTTTCTGAAGCCTTTGATAGTGTGTTTCAATCAAGTAGTAAAAATCAAAGTGTAGCATTTGCTGATCCACATAGGGTGGAGCAACAGTTTGATACTCTATCAAAGGTAAACTTACAAGAGCTACTCTCGAAGTTATCGGATAATGCTCATGATATTCAAGAAGTCCAAGCAGAGATTACTACTCTAGAACACAAGATAGCTGATGATAAAAAAGAGTATGAAGTTGATTTTATACTATCTGAAAAACTCAATGAAGAAATAATTCGTCAAAATGTAAAATGTGAACAGTTGACTGAAAAATTTCAAGAATTAAAAGAAGAGGAAAAAGAGCTTAAAAAAGAGATAGGCAAGCTCACAATGAAAGAGCATAAAAATAAGATTGCAAATGCAAAGATTAAAACTCTTCGATCTATCATTGAAGTTAGTAAGGTTATAAAGAAAAAGATAAAAACAGATAAAAGAGCAAGTTTAGAAGAATCTATAAACTTAAAATTTCAACTACTAAAAAAAGCAGACTGGGATGCTGATAAAATAGTTCTTGATGAAAACTTTAATATCAATCTTTTTGATGTAAATGGCAATGCAATGGATATACTCTCTGGTTCATCAGGACAAAAGCAGATCATTGCTACGGCATTAATATGGGGTATATCTGAGTATATCGCAGAAGAGATACCTATGATCATAGATACGCCACTTGGAAGACTGGATGAGAAGAATCAATCTCTCATCTTAAATAAGTTTTATCCAGAAGTCTCTAAGCAGGTTATTATTCTTCCTACTCCTAGTGAACTTAAACATGATGGTTTTAATTCACTAGTACAGCATGTATCACAAACTTTTAAACTGAGTAATGCTGGGTCTGCTACATCAGTAGAAGAAGTTGATACTATGGATGTTATTTATTCAAAGGAGTTAAACTAATGAGAACAACTGAACATACAGAACAACATCTTCCTCGTATAGCAAGACTTCTTGGTTTTGAGAATGAACCAAAATGGTTAACGATCCGATTTGCAATAAGTATTTCGCTAGTTCTTGAAGAGAAGATAGATCTAAAAAGTAAGATAGATTTTTCCAATGGGAAGACTTATAATTTAGAAGTGCTTACTGGTAAAGGAAAGCTAGATCTTACTGGTGAACAAGCTGATTATAATGACTTAATGGCCCTTATAGTTGCGAACAATCAGAACAAACAGATAAAAAATGAACGAGAATTTGAAAAACTGCTAGAACTTCATTGTGAGAGAGGCTTTAATATTTTAGCCTCTTCTCTTCGAGATAATAGTGATATTTTTGGGTGGATTAATCAAGAGTTTAATTGAAAAATTCTTGATCTAAATTATCATCAATAATAATGAATACTGCACTATCCGCCAGAGATTGACTTCTATTAATAATATCACTTTTCCCCCACGTTATGGGTTCTATTCTATTTTCTAGTATTAACTCTTTATTTTTAATCTTAATTATTTTGTTTAGATCGTTTATTAAAAGTGTATCAAAAGATTTTGTATGACTATATCGTTTCTCAAAACATATCTCTTCTTGATTTATGTAATTATTTGTATCTAATAATAAATTACCTATATAGTTTGCGTATTTCATACTATTATCTTCATTTATATCCTCATAGTTACATTCTGAAGAATAATCTTGAGGCATAATGAGAGTTATATTTGCAGTATTTACTTTATTCTTATTTAGGTGATACTCTATCATTCGTAGTATTAACTTTGTAAGTTGTTTTTTTCGATAAACATTAGTACTAGATATAACTTCATCAAAAATATCTTTTTTCTTAACTAATAACTCGTTAATAGATATATTTATTTTTGTGAGTGTTGTTTGAATATCATCACCTTTCGTTATGATTTCATTACATATTTGAGGGACTAAGATACTTAAGTTTTTACTTTGTCCAATGATTAAATAAACTAAACCTAATCGAATTACATTTGATAAAATTTCATTTTTATATTTTATATATTCAGTTGGATATCTTTTATAAAAAGAAAGAATGATTAAGTATCCTAATTTAAAATTAATGGCATTAATATATGATGTAAGAGTAGTGTTCCTTTTAATACTCTGATATTCTTTTGCAATATCAATTAAGTCATCTAAAATTTCCATTGAATTGTCAAATGTATTGTCATGAAGTAACTTATATTCATTGAATAGTTTATTCTTTTTTCCATCTTTTGGAATGATATTATTTCCGATGATTGTTAAATAATTGTCTAAAAAGTCTCTAGGTAATATTTTAGTTTTTGTTGTGTTAATTTCTTTTACTGCTTTTAAAAATTCATTCCATTTAATACTTAAATTTCTATATTCTTTGTCTGAGGATGTTCTAAATAAATAATTTTTTAATAAGTCTTGAGGTTCTAATTGCTTTCCACTGTCATTTAATTTTTCAAAGATAAATATACCAGTATCAAATGAAATTGTTTTTGTTACAACAAGCCATGTATTATTTAATAATTGTATTGTAAATTCTATGAGTTCAATGTCATCATAATTTTCTATTCTCTCTAATATAGTAATGACGATATTAATTAAATTATGTGTTTCGTCATTATTCTTTAATCTCTCTTTTAAAAAGGTAGCTGATGAAACTTTTTCATTCATTAATAAATCTAAAATTTCTTTATAGTCTGAAGATAAGTTGTCTGAACGTTCTAAAATATATTTCTCTTCAACTCGCATAGTTTCTAAGTTTAATGATTTAGTCTTTAAAAGTTCAATAATATCATGTACTAAATGTATCGAAGCATCTTCTCGTTCTTGAAATTTTCGTTCTTGAAATTTTAATAATTGTACAATCGAAGCTAATATTAATATCACTGTGGTTAGTCGTTGTTGTCCATCAATTACTTCTAGTGATTTACTACTTCTTTCTTGTCCTAATATTGATTCTTGAGATAAAACAATACCACCAATAAAATATGGATAATAACCTGTTGAATCTTTTTCAAGAAATTTTTCATAAATATCATCAATTAGTTTTTTAACCTGATTTTCTTCCCATGCATATGGACGTTGATAAGGAGGGACAAAATAATTTTTCCCTCTATCTTTTTCATCTATTTCATTTTTTAATAATTGTCGTACAGTATATGTGTTACTGTTAAATGCTTCCATTAATTTCTCCTGTTGTAAAATCCATTTGAATTGCTAATTTTGGTGTTATTAGCATAATAGCTTCTAAAGTGGCTTCTAATGTTGTTTTTCTATTATTTTCTATTAAGTTTAAAATATCAGTATTATTTGTAACCCAATGCTTATAAATACTATATCCTTTATATTCAGGAGCATTACGACATTCTATTAAAACAAAAACAATACTCATTATTTCTTTTATATTTTTGATATCTTCACCCATCAGCATATTAAATTCTTCTTTTAGTTCATTTATAGATTTAATAAGAATTTTATTCTCTTTCTCTTGTTTACTTAATATTTCTAAATGATCTTCTATATATAAAACAATAAATAAAATATTTTTCAATTCATCAAAAATATTGATATAGTCTTTTGCATTAGTAATATCATTTTTTAATTGTTCATTAATTAATCCTACTGAATCAATATTATCTACATTAATATTTTTAAAAAGATTAGCTTTAATATTGTCTATTGTTCTAAGGTTTCTATTAAACCAAGTATTTAAGTGTTGTACCTCAACTTGAAAAACTTGATCTTTCATTGTTTTAACACTATCTGCGAATTCTTTTTGTTGTAATTCAAAAGAGTCTACAACTTTACCAAACTCTTCTTTTTGAAGGAAAACTCCATATACAAGCCATAAAAACAATACTGGAGCAAAAAAACCTGCTATATAGTCTCCCATTTCATTAAGTCTTAAATTAGGACCTCCATTAGAAATAAATACAATGCATATGAAAAATACCCATAGTATGGAGAAAGAGGAGATAATATATATGCCACTTGCATTATATTGTTCATCATTTAAATTTATTTTCTTAGTATTTTGCTGAATGCTTTGATTGACTTTTTTTTGCTTTTCTTCTTTTTTAATATCCTTATCTATTTTTTGTTCAGATTCTTCAGTAAAAGTCTTAAGTTGATCTTGAGTTAACCATGATGTAAGACCATATTGATTGTCTTTTTTATTATAAAAAAACAATTTTTCTTTATTCATATAGGATAAATTTTTATTGATACATTTTCTTTTTATAACACCGGCTACGATATGTTTAATGTTTACTCCATCTTTAAATATATAAAGATTTTTGTTAATTATAATATTGATTAATTCTTCTATAGATAATAATTTTTTTTCTTCTTCTAAAATTTCTACTACTACCTCTGAAATTGTTTTAATATTATTGATATCAGACATTTATTAACCCTACTAAGTCTTCAATATTAGTAATATCTTGATTAATTTGATTGTCATTTAATTCTTGATTAATTAACTGAAGTAAATTATCATAAATATCAGTATTATTGTTAAATAATCTTTCTTCAATGATTTCTAAACCTCGATTGGCGTACTCTTCAATGATAGTTAATTTTTGATCAATTATCTCCTCATCATCCCAGTCTAGAATATATACATCTTTAGTATCACCTAAGGCAATAAGATCTATGAAATCAAGGTTATCTTTAGATTTTTGAAATACACTTAAAGGAATTTCATTATCTCGTTTTAGTAATGGTCTGCGTTTTTTATCTTTGTAGCCTAATGAAGCTGCAAAAAGAAATAGGTCTTTGTTATTATCAAAAATTCCATCTTCTGTTTTCTGTTTAGTTTTACTTAGTTTCATAAATAAATCTGTTTTTTCTTTTGATGTAAAAACTCTATCTATTGCCATGTTTATTTCTCCTTAAAGTTTTATCATACATTTTATTTCAGCTGTAAGATTTGAGTATATTCATCATCTGATTGAATAGATAAATCATATTTAACGCCATTTAAAACAATACTTTTTTGAGAGTCTTTAAATTTTGCTTGGTTTGGATTGTGATATTGTAAAATATACTCATGTTTAATGAATGGTTTTAGATTATTTTCAACTTCTTGACTCCATTGAGAAGTAGATACAAGAGTGATAACTTGTGGTGCTAGTGATTGTACATGCTTAGAAATCAAGTTTCTATTTGTACTATCTAATGCCCCAAAAGGAGAATCCATTACTATTGGGTATGTTCCTGCTCCTGTAAAGATATTTGCTCGTCCAGCTTCATCCCATTCTTTTGCAAGGTTAACCAGTGCACTGATAAAGGCTAAACTAGCTATTTGATTTTCTCCTGTTGATGTGGCTGTTCTTTGTTTTTCTCCATTAACTTCTTTTGTAATTTCCAGTTCAAAATTATGATTGATTTTTGCATATTTATTTGTAATGATTGAACCAAATATTTCACTCACTTTTTGAGAGAGTTTTTTACGAACCATCGCTGTAAGTTGTTCATATATTTCTTCCATCTTGTATATAGCATGTTGACATAATTCAATACGCTTTTCAGCTATAGTAACTTGTCTGTTATAAGCTTGATGTTGAGAAATAGCTCGTTTGATAGATTCTAATGCTCTTTCTAAGTCTTTTATTTTAGATTTATAAGCACCTATTTTTTCAGTCAGTTCTTCGATTGATTCTTCAATTGATTCACGTTTAGAGATTAATTGTGCACTACTAGATCCTGCTGCAGTTTCATTCATTTTAAGTTTAATGTCTGTAAGTTCTCCTCTGACTTTTTCTATTTTTGATAATAAATTTGTTTTTTGTTCATAGATATCAGATAGCTTTTCCATGAATTCATCACTTGCATTGAAAGCTTTTTTTGTAAAAGCATTAAGCTTTAGGAACCCATCTTCAACACTTTTTTTAACTGTTTTTCCTAGTAAGTTATTAAGATGTTGGATATGGGTGTCACCTGCAACTAGAGGTGTTCCACAGATACACTCGCCTCTTTCGATAAGATCTTGAATAAACTGTTCTCTTATACCTGAAGGTAGTTCACCTTTTTCTCTTTTTTCTTCTAAGAAAGTATTCATCTCTTCTATTAAATCATTAGAAATTGCTAGATAAGCGTCTTTACTAATTAGTTTTTTTTCTTTATCAAGTAATTTACTAAGTGTATTATTTAAATCTAATAGTTCTTGCTCTTTGATATTTTTTAATTTTTCATGTTTTTCGAGTTCTACTATACTTTTAATTTCATCAGAAAGAATCTCTTTCTCCCGAGTTTTATCTTCTTTATATTTAATGTTGTTTTTTAACTTTAGTTTATACTCATCGAGTTCTGCTTGAATATTACTCTCTTCTTCATAGGGTGAAGTTTGATCATCAGGAATAATGTCTTGTAGCTCTTTTGTAAGTATTTTTTTTGCTTCTTTTAGGTGTCGAATGCCTTTTTCATAAACAGAAATCCCCATAATATTTTTAATACCATTCTCAATATCTTTGGAACTTTCTGGTTTAGCTAGATTATCAATTCTCTCACCATCAAAGAAAAAATATTTTTTGAGTTCTTTACTCATTATTTTATCTATAGCAGTAGCTGGACTATTTATAGGAGAACCATCTTGTTTAACTTCAAATGTTTGTTCTGTTGGAGTATGGTATTGAATGTTGCCCATTTTTTTTATTTTTACACTTCTAGTTACAAGATATTCTTTATGTCTATCTTCAAATAAAAGAACTACTTTTGCAATATGGGATTCTCCCTCAGCAAGAGTATTAAATACTTTTTCATTAAGAATATTTTGGTTTTGTACTAAATCCATTTTTCCATATAAACACCATGAAAAGCCCTCAAGTATTGTAGTTTTTCCAGAACCATTTTCGCCATGAATAACAATCACATTTAATTTATCTGATGTTTCTAAGTTTAATTCTTGTGTACCATAGAATTGTCTAAAATTTTCAAAAACAATTTTTTTTAATTTCATTATCTTACCTTTGTTTTTGCAATAGTAACGATTTGCTCTTTTATATTTGCACGGTTAACATATAGATTGTCTTGTTCTAGTTCTATAATTTCTTTAACAAATTCATTTACAAGTTCATCTGTAATTTCAAAATTCTCTTGATCTTTATTATTCTGATCATTAGTTATGGTTTCTTCTAGCTCTTCTGACACAGCTTTCTCCTTTATACATGAAGTAAATTATATTTTCTTTTCATCTCATAGATAAGAGGTTCAATTTCATGAGCGTTTTCAGCTATTTCAACAAATTCTTGAAAACGTATGAACTCTTTTTCAAGATAGTTTCTTTCCATTTTAAAAGTCGCTTCATCTATGATAGCATTATCTAAGTTAGGTATAACAAGAAAGTCATAAATATAAGCATATTTTTTCCCTGTTTCTTTACTCTGTCTAAGCACTCTTCCTCTTCGTTGAATGAACTCTTTAGGATTTGAGCTACTTGCAAGTATAAAAGCTCTCTCAACACTAGGAATATCTACACCTTCATCTAGACATTTAATAGCGACTAACCCATCAATGTAGTTGTTAGCTAGTTTTTCTATAAGATATTTACGTTGATTTTTATTTTCATCAGATGTAAATTTGTCGACTTGCATTCCCATATCTCGTAATAGTTGTACTATTTTATCAACCATACGAAGTTCATATCCATCATCATCTCTTTCTATTTTAGCAGCAGTGTAGAATAGATTATGTTTTGTATGTATGAGATCCTCTTTAATGAGTAGGTCTTTTAAAGCTTCGATTTTATTTGAGGCTGTTGCTATGATTCTTGCTCTTTTCATAAGTAAAGTTTTGAGAGAAGAATGTGGGTCATCAATATCTTTGCCCATTGCAACTTGTTGACTAATTTTCATAGAGAGTTCGTAATACTCCTCTTCTTCCTCTGCGGTAAGGTTTACAAATATTGGATAGTAGTAATATGGTGTAAGGTTTCCATCTTTAATAGCATCTTTAAGGTCATAAGTGAAAATAATATCACCAAAATAGTCCAAAATAGCTTGGGATCCTTCATCATCCATATGCCGTTTTGGTGTAGCAGAAAGGCCTAATCTAAATCGAGTGTTTTGTATATAGTGCTTTCTAATGTCTTTTGAACCAAAATTATGGGCTTCATCTACAATGAGAAGAATATTTTTGAGTTTAGAGATCTGTTTTTGAAATCTTGGAGTTTTGTAGGTTCCTGTTGTAGTTAAGATTGGTATGAGAACTTTATTATCTATTAAAGAGTTAGTAAGAGCATGATTGATTTCATTTTCCCAGTTTGGATAGTCAGAATTACATTTAATAAAATCAATATTGAAATTTTTGCCTTCATTTGCCCACTGCTCAACAAGATGCATATAAGGTACTACAACAAGTAAAGGTACGTACCCAGTTGGTAAGCTATTTAGAAGGTGTGTGGCAGCTGCTAATGAGGTAATGGTCTTTCCACTTCCTGTTGCCATAGCCCAAATACCATGTCCATCATTTTTAATCCATTTATTTATAGCTTTTTTTTGATAGTCTCTAAGTTCTAACCATGAAGGTAAAGTAGGTATGTTTTTCTTTTTATTTTGTATTTCATCGTTAATGAAATCTTCAAAAGAAGTATTAGGGCGAGCATTATTTACTTTACGGATTATTTCTCTTTTTGCAGCTTCAGGAAAATCAAAAACTAGAACATCTTGATTTGTTTCATTCCATAAGGTTTCAAAATGTATTTTCTTTTTTTGAGCTCTTGATTTATCTTGCCAAGATGTAAATACTTCTATACATTCATAATTATTTTTAAATGCATTTGTAGATTCATTAGCAGAACCAGAAAAAGCTATATAGTTACCCTCTTTATCAAAAAAGAGGCCAACTTTTTCATGGTAAATACCTCTACCATACTTTGGTAGTGCAATTTTTATTTCCAATCTATCAATTTCTAAAAGTTTTGCTAGTTTTGAAACACCATTACCAATGTTCTCATCAAATTCAGTGGCTATAATAGTATTGATTCTCTCTTCACATACTTCTTTTTTAGATTTAAGACCATTTTCAATAGCTTCTGCATCATCCTCTGTTAATTCGACAGAAGTAATAAGTTTTATTTTTCCACCTTCTTGAAGAAAGTTTTGTAAGGTAGAACCAAAGGCTTCAAGAGAAGAACTTCTAAAGTAACCAACCGCACGCCAATATTCAATAGACTCTTTAAAAGCTTTTTTATAGAACTCTTTTACAAAGTTATTTGTACCGGTTCTGTATTCTTCTAAAAAGCTTTGGTCTTTGAGCAAAAAACATATCCTTGATTAGTCAATGTAACTATTTTAATCAAAATAACCAATATATACAAGTATTTTTTATTAATTTATATTATTGATTTTATTTTTACACACTATATATTCCTATAGGAATTTATTTCACACTCACTATACTGTTTCATTGAAATTTTATAGTAATACTGATAATTTTTATATAAACATATTATAAGAACATTTGAAGTATAATTCCATCAAATAATTCAGGACTGCCTCTTAACATCTTAACACAGCCCTCCATTAAATTTTTTTGGAGTTGTTAAACAAAATGTTTCTTTACGATACACTCTCTTTAATTTTTGTAGCACTTATACTTTTAGGTACAGTGCCAAATCTTTTTTACTCTGCAGGTTATCTGCCACATATCGAGCGAAAATCATACTATCTTGTGCACTATTTTGCATTTATTTTCTCTATGATCGGTGTAGTTCTCAGTGCAAATGCTTTAGTCTTTCTTTTCTTTTGGGAGCTTATGAGCCTCTCTTCTTGGCAGCTCATTTTAACTGAGCCAAAAGAGAAGAGCACTATTGAGGCGGCACGTTTTTACTTCTTTATGACACACTTCGGTTTTGTCTTTTTGTTGCTTTTCTTTCTTATAGTCACAAATGGAGATCTGGAGATTGGCTTTGCGCAGATGAAGAGCATTGCTGCTGCGTTTACTTACCCTACTATGCTCTTTTTCTTTTTGATCTTAGGATTTTTAAGCAAAGCAGGAGCAGTTCCCGTGCATGTCTGGCTCCCGTATGCCCATCCTGCTG
>Ga0256828_1001884_pt1 | contig 12883 bp, 14 predicted proteins | sample CV88metaG_FD_185993 | JGI IMG/M metagenome (GOLD analysis project Ga0256828, IMG submission 185993) | Hydrothermal vent microbial communities from East Pacific Rise, Pacific Ocean - CV88 | ecosystem: Environmental > Aquatic > Marine > Hydrothermal vents | place: Pacific Ocean: East Pacific Rise... | reverse complement strand
CAAAAGCGAGTCGTTTAAAAACACTGCAACAGTTTAAAGAGAAAAAAATTAGAGTACTTATTGCAACAGATATCGCTTCACGTGGATTAGATATAGAAAACCTTCCTTATGTTATAAACTACGAGCTTCCAGCAGTTGCAGAGGACTATGTACATAGAGTTGGAAGAACTGGTCGCGCTGGAAAACATGGAGAAGCTATATCGCTTTTAGATGTTTATGAGAAGCATGAGATTAAAACAATTGAGCGCTACATTGGGCAAAAGATACCAAAAGAGGTTGTAGAGGGGTTTGAGCCAGATCCAAATATACGTAGAAAAGATAAAGAGGAAGTAAAACTAAAATCTGAGCATAAAGTGGTTGTTCAAAAACCAAAAAAGAAAAAGCAGCCATTTTCAAAGCCACAAGCAAAAACAACTAAAAAAAGAAAAACAACCAAAAGGGGCTAAAGAGGTGTTACCTCGCTAGCATAAAGACCTTTTGGTCCCTCTTTTACTTCAAAACTTACACGCTGGTTTGGTTGAAGTTCTACACGTAAATTATCTATAAATACAACATGTTTAAAATGTACAAAAATATCTTCTTCGTTATTGTCACGCCCTATAAAACCATACCCTTTAACAGGATTGTACCACTTTACAGTTCCTAATTCTTTTTGCATCAACTCTACTTTTTAATTTTTTTGCGATTATAGCCAAATAATGTTACTATTTTGTTATGTTTAAAGATTATCAATTAGAAATTTTATATCAAGATGAGTATATAGTTGTTATAAATAAACCCTCAGGGATGTTGGTGCATAAATCTCCCATAGATAAAAATGAAATTTATTATGCTATGAAGATTTTACGTGACCAAATAGGAAAGTGGGTTTATCCAGTACATAGGTTAGATAAGCCAACCTCTGGAGTGCTTTTGTTTGCACTAGATTCTCAAACAGCAAGAGAATTAAGTGAAGATTTTAAAGCACATAACTTAGAAAAGAAGTATATTGCAGTTGTAAGGGGTTACACACAACAAGAGGGAGTTATAGACTACCCACTTAGTGTAAAAAATGATAAAATAGCCGATAAAAATGCAAAGCAAAAAGAGGCTCAAGAGGCACAAACACACTACAAAACTTTAGCTCAGATAGAACTAGACGCAGCTGTAGGAAAGTATGAAAAAACTCGCTATAGTGTGGTGGAACTTACACCAAAAACAGGTAGAAAACATCAGCTTCGTCGCCATATGAAACATATTTCTCACCATATTTTAGGAGATACAAAGTACGGTAGAGGAGAACACAATAAATTTATACGTAAAGAGTTTGGATGTTACAGACTTTTGCTTCATGCCAAAACACTTCGTTTTTACCATCCAAAAACAAAAGAGTATCTAACATTTCAAGCTCAAGAAGATGAAACATTTAAAAGTTTTTTGGAACTATTTAATTTAAAATAGGGTAAAATAGCACAATTAATAATCCATTCACTCAAGGAAATCTATGTTTGAAGTAGTTATAGGGCTTGAGGTCCATGTACAGTTAAACACAAAAACAAAACTTTTTTGCTCGTGTCCAACGAGTTTTAATCATAAACAAAATGTAAACACTTGTCCAACTTGTTTGGCACTTCCAGGGGCATTGCCTGTTTTTAATAAAGAGGTTTTACATAAGTCTATTATGTTTGGAACAGCGATTGACGCAACGATAAATGAAGTTTCATATTTTGATAGAAAATCTTACTTTTATCCAGATTCTCCATCTGCATACCAAATTACACAACTTTATACTCCTGTTGTAGAGCATGGAAAATTAACAATAGATTTTGAAGATGGTTCAAATAAAACTATTAGAATTAACCGTGCACATATTGAAGCAGATGCAGGGAAAAATATTCACGATGGAGATATCTCTAAAGTTGATTTAAACCGTGCAGGAACACCACTTCTTGAGATTGTAAGTGAACCAGATATGCGTAGTGCAGATGAGGCTATTTTGTATCTTAAAAAGCTTCACTCTATTATTCGTTACTTAGATATTGGTGATGCAAATATGCAAGAGGGAAGTTTTAGAGTAGATGTTAATGTTTCTATTCGCCCTAAAGGTGATGAAAAACTTTACACTCGTGTAGAGATTAAAAATATTAACTCATTTAAGTTTATTCAAAAAGCTATAGAGGTTGAGGTGGCTCGTCAAATAGATGCTTGGGAAGATGGTATTTATGATGATGAGATTGTACAAGAAACACGCCTTTTTGACCAAGTAAAACAAGAAACTAGAAGTATGCGTGGAAAAGAGGAAGCTGCAGATTACAGATATTTCCCAGAACCAGATTTACTTAAAGTTGTTGCTACAAAAGAGATGTTAGAAAAATACTCACAAATTCCAGAGTTACCAGATGCTAAAAAAGAGCGTTTTATTAATGAATATAAAATGAATGAATACAACGCTTCTGTAATTACATCAAGTGTTGAGATGGCAAACTTTTTTGAAACTATGATGAGTTTAGAGGGTGTTACATCAAAAACTGCTACATCACTTTTAACAGTTGAGTTTTTAGGACGCCTAAAAGGGGAGCAAACACTTACAAATTCTTTAGTAGATGCACTTAAACTTGGAAAACTAGCACAAAGAGTAGATGACAAAACTATTTCAGGAAAAGCTGCTAAAGAGGTTTTAGACTACCTTATGGAAAATGAGGCAGATGTTGATGATGTTATTGAGAAATTAGGGCTTAAACAAGTAACAGACACAGGTGCAATTGAAGCGATGTGTGATAAAGTGATTAATGCAAATCCAGAAAAAGTTGAGCAATATCAAGGTGGAAAAGAGAAACTTTTTGGTTTCTTTGTAGGGCAAGTGATGAAAGCAAGCAAAGGAAGTGCAAATCCACAAGTTGTAAATGAAATTTTAAAAGCGAAGTTAGGGTAGAGTATGTTTAAAGATTGGATAGTTGATGCAGCTTATGCTTTACAAACTTCCAATCGTTATCAAAGAGTGCGGAAGTTTTTTTATAATCTTTTAGAAAACAGTAGTTTTAAGTATAAACGTTATTTTGATATGACGATGGTTTTACTCATTGTTGTTAGTGTATCTGTTTTGATTAGAGAAGTGAAATTTCAGGTTCCAGCATATATAGTAGATTTAAATACATATGTAATTTCTTTCATATTCTTTATAGAGTATATCCTTCGTTTTTGGATCAGTAGTAGTATTTCTAAAATAATTATAGAGCATAAAGAGAAAGATGCTCTTTTAGATAGAGAGTTTAATTTCTCCTTAGCATTATTTCATATTCTTAAAGAAAAATTTAGATATATGATATCTATTAATGCTATTATAGATCTTCTTGCTGTTTTACCATTCTTCCATCAGTTAAGACTTTTACGTATATTTATTTTATTTCGTGTTTTTAAACTCTTTCGTTATACAAGAAGTGTACAAACATTTGCCTCTGTTTTAATTAGTAAAAAATTTGAATTTTTAACACTTTTTATTTTTTCTTCTATTATTATTTTTGTTTCTTCTGTACTTATTTACATTATGGAAGCAAATAATCCAGACTCTGAAGTAAAAACACTTTATGAAGCTTTTTATTGGTCTATTGTAACAATCTCTACTGTTGGGTATGGAGATATTACACCCACTACAACAGAATCACGTTTTATTGCTATGCTTGTTATTACTGCTGGGGTAGCTGTACTTGCTTTTACAACTTCTCTTGTTGTTTCTGCTTTTACAGAAAAACTAGATGAGATTAAAGATTTAAAAAGTATAGATGATCTACGTAAATTGGAAGATTTTTATATTATTTGTGGTTATGAAAAGATAGCACAAGAGGTTTGTAAGAATTTAGTAAAAACTAATAAGTTACTTATTTTAGATGAAGAACATTCAAGAATAGAGCAGGCTCATAAAGATGGTTTTGAAGCACTTAACTATGACCCTGGAAGTGTAGAGAGTTATAAAAGATTGCATATAGATATGAAACGTCAGGTAAAAGCGATTTTATGTTTACGTGAAGATGATGTAGAGAATGTTTACACAACACTTACTGTACGTTCATTTAATAAAGATGTTTTTATCCTCTCTTTACTTATGAATGACAAAAACCGTAAAAAATTAGAGTTTGCAGGAGTAAATGAGATTTTATACTCAAAAGAGCTTGTTGGTTTAGTTGCACGTGAATTTGTTGGAAAACCTGTTGCATTTGAAGCTATCCATGCTTTACGTTCAGAGTTAAATAATATTAATGTAGAAGAGATTATTATTACACAACGTATTGCTCAAAACTTTACATTTGTTGAAGAGTTAGTTCATAGAAAGTATCGTTTATTACTTCTTGGAATTTATAAAAAAGAGCATAAGCATTTCTTTTTTAACCCTATGGGTTCTATGATTCTTGAGGAGGGAGATGTGCTATTGCTTATAGGGAATGTCTCTTTTATTAAAGAGTTTGAACAACATCTCAATAAAAAGAGAAAAAAATGAAAAAAGTAGCACTTGTTTTTGGCTATAACGATTATGGCGCGCAAATAGCAAAAAATATTGTACAAAAATATGAAGAAGTTATTATTTTTAAACTTGATGAAGATGAGCCAAGAAACGATATGCAAGAGTACAAAGTGGAAGGTTTTGACTTAAGTGATGAATGGAGCTCTTTAGATAATACATACGATTTAAATGAGTGTGTTGCATTTTGTGTTATAGAAGATGATGCAGAAAATATCTTTTTAACAATCTCTTTACGATCTCAGTTCAAAGATTTAATGATAATAGCACTATCAAGCGATAAAGAGAGTGCAAATAAACTCTCTATGGCTGGAGCAAATAAAGTTATTCCTGTTGTACAAACAACAGCTCAAATGATATCAGATAGACTCGATAAACCTGTTGTTACAGAGATTTTGCATAATGTTTTGTATGAGACAAGTAACTTAAAAGTAGCAGAAATTACTCTTGAAGATGCTTCTTATTTTAATGGTAGCTTTCCTGCACAAGTTGAGTGGGAGTTAGATTACAATATTATGCTTTTATCTGTTATTCATAAAGATGGAAATCAAGAGTTTTTATATTCTGCAAAAGAGAGGCACCACCCTTTAGAGGATGGAGATAGTTTAGTTGTTGTAGGTTATGAAGAGGATATTAAGTTCTTTAAAAAAAGGATAGGAGTTACAAAATGAGAGTAGGAGTTATTGGAGCAGGAGCATGGGGAAGTGCTTTAGCATTTGCATTTTCACAAAAAAATGATGTTGTTATCACTTCACGTAGAAAAAGAGATATTCCAAATTTTGTAACACTTCAAGAGGCTTTAGAGTGTGAGTATTTAGTTATTACTGTACCTGCTCAAGAGGTTGCTTCTTGGTTAGAGAATAACTTTGTTTTTAAAAATCAAAAAATTTTGGTAGCTTCTAAGGGTATCGAAGCAAAAACAGGAAGATTTTTAAATGAGATATATACACAATATATTCCAGAAGATAATGTAGCATATCTTTCAGGACCCTCTTTTGCTAAAGAGGTGAAACAATCTTTACCTACTGCTTTAGTTGTAAGCTCTACAAATGCACAGCTTTCAAAAGATTTTGTAGAACTTTTACCAGATTTTATTAAAGGTTATACCTCCGATGATGTTGTTGGTGCAGAGGTAGCAGGAGCTTACAAAAATGTTATTGCAATTGCTGCTGGTGTTGCACAAGGATTAAATCTTGGACAAAATGCAAGCGCAGCGCTTATTTCACGTGGACTTGTTGAGATGCACCGTTTTGCGAAAGCTTATGGTGCAAAAGATGAAACTTTTATTGGGCTTGGAGGTTCTGGAGATCTGTTTTTAACAGCCTCTTCAACAATGAGTCGTAATTTTCGTGTAGGTTTAGGTTTAGCACAAGGTAAAACAAAAGAGCAGATTATAGAGGAGTTGGGTGAAGTTGCAGAGGGTGTTGGAACTGCGTATGCTCTAAAAAATATAGCACAAGAGTTACATACTCCAATTGCAACAGAGGTATATAAACTTTTAGAGGGGAAAAATCCTCAAGAATCTTTAGTAGATTTACTAAAATCGTAAAAGTTTTTTATGCAAAATCAAATTTTTAAAATAGCCCTTGGTTTTGGGATAGGTGGGATTGTTTTTGCAATTTCACTTTTACTTTTTAACCAAACACAAGCAACTCTTTTAGGGCTTATTGGTTTTTTAGTAACGCTTTGGAGTAATGAAGCACTACCTTTGGGAGTAGTTTCACTTTTACCAATTGTTCTTTTTCCCGCTTTTGGAGTTTTAAGTACCAAAGCGACCTCTATTAACTATTCTCATCCCATAATTTACCTTTTTTTAGGTGGTTTTTTACTTGCTATTGCAGTAGAGAAAACAAATCTTCATACATACATAGCAGATAAAATATTATCTCTTTTCCCAAATACTCCAAAGGGGATGATTTTTTCTTTAACACTTACTTCTGGAATTTTAAGCTCAATTCTCTCAAATACAACTACAACGCTACTTTTAATGTCTATTGCACTTTTTATTACAGATAAAACAGATTTAAAAATGCGTTTTGCCTTAGCTATTGCTTATGGAGCAAGTGTGGGAGGGATTATCACTCCAATTGGAACACCACCTAATCTTATTTTACTTGGTATTATGAGTGAGCATAACCTCGAAGCACTACCATTTTTTCAATGGGTTTATATGGTTGCACCCCTTGCATTTATGATGTTTGTAAGTGTTGCGTATATTTTAGGTTTAGGGGTAGATAATACACCACTCTCTACACATATTGAACAAGATGATTTAACATTTGATCAAAAAAAAGTGCTTTTTGTATTACTTGGGTTAATTACAGTTTTATTTATTAATGCTCCTATTAAACCATTTTGGAGTGGGCTTGGACTTAGCGAGGCTGGTGTTTTACTTGCTGCTGGACTTTTGCTTTTTATGCCACCTTTTTCAATTTTAGAGTGGGAAGAGGATAAATCAAAAGTGCCTTATAAAATTATGTTTTTATTTGGTGCAGGTTTTTCTATTGCAAAAGCATTTAGTGTTACAGGACTTGCAGATGAAGTTGCATCATACCTTTTAGCCCTTACAACTTTACCACCAATGCTTTTACTTTTAAGCATAGCAGCCCTTGTTGTTTTTACAACTGAAATTACATCAAACACAGCACTTACAGCTATTATTTTACCTGTAATTTACTCTGTAACAATCCAAGCAGATTTAAATACAATGCTATTTATGATGGTTGCTACAATCGCTTCAAGTTATGCTTTTATGCTTCCAATAGCAACTGCACCAAATGCTATAGCTATGAGTAGTGGGGCAGTTCGTATTAAAGATATGGCGAAATATGGACTTCTTTTAAATATAGTAGGTCTTTTTTATATTGTACTTTTTGCTGAGTTTTTTTGGAAAGCTATTTTGTAGAATCTCTTTTACGTAGTAGCATATAAAAATCTTTAAAAATTAAAAAAAGACAATAAAACCAAAGTGCATTTAAAATTGGATTATTATTTAACCCATGGTTGTAAAGGTAAATAAAACCTAAAAAATAGGGCCACTTTAAAAAATAAAAAAATAAAATTCCAGCTCCGTAGAGTTCACGTAAAGTTCTTTTCATAACTATTTCTCCTGTTTTGCAATAGCATCTATGATATTATCAATATATCCATCACAGGTGTGTATTTCTCCTTCATTTGATTCAAGTACAATCTTTTCTCCAAAATGGGAAAGTTTTGTAATTTTATCGAGTTTTGGGACAATATCATCCTCATTTACAACTCTAAAAAGTTTAATTTTCGATTCATATTCTTGAACAAATTGTTTCGTACCAATAGGGGGAGCACCAAATGTATAGATTTCAAAATTTTCTTTTGCTAACCCTTTTTCATAAAGGTAACAACCAAGAAGTGTTGCAAGAGCCCCACCTAAGCTATGTCCAGCAATAAGAAATTTTGCATTTTTTAATTCTTGAATATCATGAAGAAATTCTTTATTTTTTAAAATTTTCTTTTTTGTTTTTAGTGTATGGAAAAAAAGTGTTAAAGCTTTATAAAATCCACCATGAACTTTTCCTTTTTTTTGATTATTTAAAAAAAGTTGATATTTCAGAGAAAAATTTGTAATCCAGTCTTGAGGTTCTTGAGAGCCTCTAAATATGATGGTATAAGTTGTTATATTTGTAGTTTTATCCTTTTTAGAAAGAATCAAAAATTGTAAATCTACAAGAGGAGCATTTCTTTTAAAAAATGCAAAAATCGATTTAAACCATCCAAAATCTTTAAAAAGTGTGTAGTTTTGTTTTGAGTAGTATTCAAAATGATCAAAATCGTAGTTTTCTTTTAATATTTTTTCAACAACTTTTTTATCTTCATACACTAAACTAGATAGTTGTGCTAAAAGAAGAGCTTCATTAAGTTGGAATCCTTCTCTAAAAATGGGATTGTAAAGTTTTAACCCACTATAACTTTTAAAAGAGATGTCCCATACAATCTCTATGTCCCTTTTAAGGGTTAAGCGTAAAGTTGTAAGGGGTTGTAACTTTTTGTAGTGTTTTGAAACTGCAAAACGATTATTTTGGAAATAAATTTTTTCTTTATATTTCCACTGCTCATTCTCTAAGAGTTCTATTGTTGAACCTGAAATCTCTTTAGGGAAAATCTCTTCTAAACCTACAGGTATTCCAGATGGAATAGAGATAATATGTATTCCAGTTGTAAGTGTTTTTTTTATTTTCATCTTTTTATTCTTTGTAATAAAAGTATCATTCCGTTATAATAGCATATAATTTAACGAAGGATTAAAAAATGTTTTTAAATCAACTTAAAAAGAAACAAAAAAAAGCTTTTTTACAATTAGCACATCATATTGCTCGTAGTGATAACGATTTTTCTTTATCTCAAAAAGATATTATATCTCAGTATTGTTTAGAGATGCAGATAAAAGATATTACATTCAAAGAGGAGAAGTTTAATCTTAAAAAAACTCTTGCTAAATTTGACACAAAACAGAGTCAAAAAATTGTATTATTAGAAATTATGGCTCTTATTTACTCTGATAACTATTTACATAAAGAGGAGAAAAAGATTTTAGATACAATGATTAAAAGTTTTGAACTAAATGAATCTTTAAGTGTTATTTATGCACAGTGGAGTAAGTCTATTTTAGCACTTTATGTTCAAGGACAGGCATTAATAGATCTGTAATGTTTCCTTGTAGTGAATGTGGGTTATGTTGTCAAAATATTGCAGGGATTGAAGAGTTAAAATCTTTTGATCTTGGTAATGGTGTATGTAAACATTATGACACAATAACAAAAAAATGTAATATTTATGATACAAGACCAGAAATTTGTAATATTGAAAAGATGTTTGAAACAAAGTATAAGCAGTTTTTTTCTAAAGAAGAGTTTTTTATAGAAAACGCAAAGGTATGCAATTTATTGCAAGAGAAATATAAACTCGATAAGAGTTTTAGAGTAATAATAGGAGATATGTAGATGCCAATTCCTTTCATTTTAGGTGGATTAGCACTTGCTGCTGGTGGTTATGGAGTAAAAAAGGGTTTAGATGCTTCAGAAAAAAATGACAAAGCAAAAAGAATTATAAAACGTGCAAAGCGTCGTTACAATGAGTCTAAAGAGATTTTAGAGACAAAACAAGAGTTTACAAATAGTAAACTTGAAGATCTTGGTAGATTAAAAGTTGAAATTTTTACACATCAAATTAAAGATTTTATAGAACTTATTAATAAGTGTAAAAAAGGAGACTCTATTTATGAAGATAAAAGATATTTAACACAAAATGAGGTAAAAGATCTTGTTGTAGCTGTAGATAACTCTTTAGAAATATCATCAGGACTTCTTAGTGGAGCAACTGCTGGTGCACTTACTGGTATGGGTGCTTATGGTGCAGTGGGAATGTTAGCTTCTGCTTCAACTGGAACTGCCATTAGTACACTAAGTGGTGCTGCTGCAACAAATGCAACATTAGCTTGGCTTGGTGGAGGTTCTTTAGCATCAGGTGGACTTGGCATGGCAGGGGGAACAGCTGTTTTAGGTGGTTTAGTTGCTGGTCCTTTATTGGCTGTTGGTGGAATATTTTTAGATACTAAAGCAGAAGAGAATTTAACTCAAGCAAGAGAACAAGAAGCAGAGGTTGATATTGCTGTAGAGCAAATGGATTTAGTAGCGATAAGTTTAGATGGTATAGTTTTAAGAGTAGATGAACTTCAAGATGTTCTTATAAGTACAAGAAAACGTTTTAATAAAATGTTGAAGAATTTACCATCATCAAATTATTGTCAATCAGAAGAGTTTAAAAGGTTAATGGTAACTGCAAAAATCTTAAAAAATTTACTTGATATCCCTGTTTTAAATAAAAAAGGGGAAGCAAGTGCAAAAGTAACACAAAGAATTGAAAAAACTTTAAAACTTGGAGCATAAACTATGAAAAAGAAAATAATTCCAAAACCAACACCAGCACAAGCTTTAGAGGGTTTTAAGATGTTGACAGAAGCATATCAACAAAACCATCAAGTTACAGAGCAAGAGAGAACTAAACGTGAACAAATAGCAGCTTATAAGGAGGTGGAGCTTGCAAAAATCTCTTCACAAAAAGAGATTTTGCAAACTTATCTATCTAATGTTTTTGCTGAACGTAAAGAGGTGATTAATAAACTTTTTGATACCTTAGATCAAGGAATACAAAAGGGTGATACAACATTAATTCAACAAAGCTTAGCGGGTGTCGTTGCGATTGCTAAAGAATCTCCACTTTCAGGAGTTCAGTCTTTGTTGAACGATTATGAAGATGAGAGTGTTCAAAGTATTACTATTTAAACTTCTCCTGTACTAATAACTACAATCTCTTTAGCATTTTCTAGGGATGAAGATTCAATAGAGATGGAGTGGTCTTTATTGATTGTCCCTATAAATGTGAGATTGTTTTGAGCAAGATGAAATTTTAATTTTTCAATATTTTTTTGTAACGATTTATCAAGATTTGAGAGTGTTATGGTATTTATTTCAGCATCTTCTGTAACAAATAGATTTTGGAAAAGTTTATGTAAAGAGATTTGGTTTGCTACTTGAACAACATATTTAGCAAGTAGTTGATTAGAGATGATTACATTTGAGAGTTCCATTTTTTTTATTTGCGATGCTATTGTCGTATCTTCTACTAAAAATACAAATTTTTGTAATTGAATTTCATTATAATACATACGTAGATAAAGTGCTATTCTGTAGATCAATTCATTTTCCAAATTTAGTATGATAATATCGTAATTATTTAAATGGTTAGAGAAAAATTCTTTTTCTAAAAGTTCTTTTGTAGATGGATTTATGTTATGAATAATTGAGTTTTCAAAGTCTAAAAACTCTTTTGTTTCAACTACTCTTTTCTCTCCAACAATAAGAATATTTCTTTGAAAGAGATCAGCTGGTTGCTCAATATTAATTGTTTCTTCATAATGATAAGATATTTTTTTCAAAGATATTTCCTCTTTGCTTTTTGCTGCAAAAATAAGCCAATCAGATTTTTGAATAACAGTATCAAAAACATTAATTTGTATATCAAAGTCACCATTATTTGCTCTACTAATACCAAATAAAATACCATTTTGCTGAGCAGCTACAATTTCTCTGTATGTTTTTCCAATAACATTGAGCTGTTTTGGATCAAGAAAATAAAATTGATAGCTCTCAAATGAGAGGAGCAAGGACCATATATTATAAAAATTAACATCTATCATTGAGATATTTAAAAGACTATTTAAAATATTTTTAGGTGTAATAGCAAAAAAGTGGTTATTTGTAAGGTTCTTAGTGAGTTTTCCAAAATCATTTTCTTTTTGTGATGAAAAAACTACAACTATTTTCATAGGATTGAGTTGTTGACGTTTTTGTTCTAGTTTATCTTTAAAAGCTTTATCTTGGTAAAGTGTATTGATGATTTTAAGATTGTGATTATCTTTTAAAAAATCATTTTCAAAACTTTGATCATTTAAAATAATAAGAGAATGAGCATCTAAAATAGAGATTTGTTTATATTTATTTATATCATATAAATCTCCTATACGTATACGGATTGTAAGGGCATTATAATCTTTTGATGTTATTTTTTCCAAAAAAAGTTGTGTTTCTTCATAGTGATGTAGCAGTAAAACAACTTCATGAGATTCTTTTTTAGAACTATAAAGATGGTTGAGTTCTTCTAAAATATTAAAAATCGTTTCATTATAATTTACAATTACTGTATGATTTTCCCCTAAAAAGTTAAGTTTTCCCAGCCTAATGTCACGTAAAATCTCCTCTAAAAAAGTTGTCAATACTGAGACTACAAACGATAAAATAACCACACCAACAATCATTAAAAGTAAAGAGAAAAATAATGTTGCATTTGATTGTTTTGCAATAAACAAAGAAGCTGGATCAACAAAAATTGTATAAGTATCTTCAATAGAGCCTATAAAAAAGCTACTAGATACGATAAGGAAGAGTGAAAATAAAATGATGATACTAACTTGGATAAAAATAGGTTGTAAAACAAACCATTCTTTAAAGTTATTAAATTTTCTAAAAAACATTTTATTTAACATTTTTGTAAACCTTTTTTGTGGAATCTTAACATATTTTTTTTGAGAAATTTAGATTTTAAGAGTTATGAAGTTATAATTTTAAAAATTTAATAAAGGTTTTAAATGATAGTACATATTGTAATGTTTAAATTTAATGATGAAAATAAAGCACAAAATTTAGAAAAAGTAAAAGGGATGTTAGAGGTACTTCCAAGTAAAATTGAGCCACTTGTAAGTATGGAAGTGGGAATCGATTTTAACCAAAGTGAAAGAGCTTTTGATTTAGCACTTTATTCAACTTTTGAAACAAAAGAGGGTTTAAAAGAGTATGCAGT
>Ga0256828_1001883_pt1 | contig 12883 bp, 10 predicted proteins | sample CV88metaG_FD_185993 | JGI IMG/M metagenome (GOLD analysis project Ga0256828, IMG submission 185993) | Hydrothermal vent microbial communities from East Pacific Rise, Pacific Ocean - CV88 | ecosystem: Environmental > Aquatic > Marine > Hydrothermal vents | place: Pacific Ocean: East Pacific Rise... | reverse complement strand
ATATCACAAAAAGGATCATCCATGGAGTGCGAATTTCCAACAGTAAACAGTAATTTAGAAGAGGTAAAAGAGATTTTTGAAACAGTAAAAACAATTGCTGTTTTAGGGCTTTCTCCAAATGAAACAAAAGATTCTCATAAAGTTGCAAAATATTTAAAAGAAGTGGGTTATAAAATTGTGCCTGTTTATCCTAAAGAGGATGAAATTTTAGGTGAAAAAGTTTACAGAAGTTTAAAAGAGATTCCATTTGAAGTAGATATGGTAGATATTTTTAGAAAACCAGCTGCACTTGATGCTATTGCAGATGTTTGTATTGAGCGTGGAGATGTAAAAGTTTTTTGGGCACAAAAAGGTATTGTAAATAATGAAGCAGCTCAAAAAGCAAAAGATGCTGGTATGAAAGTTGTACAAAACCAATGTACTATGGTTGACCATAGAACTATTTATAATTCGTAGGTTTTTTCTTTGGTCACTTTAGAAAATATTTACAAAGCAAAAGAGCAAATAGAGGGTGTTGTTGTAAACACTCCTCTTGCTTATGCTCCCTATTTAAGTGAAGTAGCTGGGAGTGAGGTGTATCTTAAAAAAGAGAACCTTCAAATTACGGGTGCTTTTAAAATTCGTGGAGCTTATAACAAAATAGCATCACTTTCACAAGAGCAAAAAGAGGGTGGTGTAGTTGCTGCTAGTGCAGGAAACCATGCACAAGGTGTTGCACTCTCTGCTCAGAAATTTGGCATAAAAGCGGTTATTGTTATGCCAGAATCTACTCCTCTTACAAAAGTTAATGGCGTAAAACATTTTGGTGCTGAGGTTATTTTAGCAGGTTCAAATTATGATGAAGCATATGCTTATGCAAAAGAGTATGCTCAAAAGCACTCTTTGACATTTGTACACCCTTTTGAAGATAGTGAAGTTATAGCAGGACAAGGTACAGTTGCGTTAGAAATTTTAAAAAAATGTACAGAGCTTGATGCTGTTATTATCCCTATTGGTGGGGGTGGGCTTATTGCTGGAATGGCAACAGCTATTAAGAGTTTAAACCCAAATATAGAAGTAATTGGAGTAAGTGCCCATGGTGCTCCTGCATTTAAAAACTCTTATGAACTTCAAAGAGCAATCGACTCTACTGCTGTAAGAACTATTGCAGATGGTATTGCTGTTCGCGATACATCAAAAATAACGTTAAAGTATGCATTAGAATATGTCGATACTATAATAAGTGTAGATGATGAAGAGATAGCAAGTGCAATTTTATTTCTTTTAGAGAAACAAAAGCTTGTTGTTGAGGGTGCTGGAAGTGTTGGTGTTGCTGCACTTTTACACAATAAACTTCCACACCTTAAAAATAAAAAAGTAGCAGTTGTTTTAAGTGGTGGTAATGTTGATGTTACATTGCTTTCTGTTATTATTGAAAAAGGTCTTTTAAAATCTGGACGTAAAATGAAGCTAACGGTAACTTTGGTAGATAAGCCAGGTTCTCTTATGCGTTTTACTGAGATTTTAAAAGAACTTAATGCCAATATTGTTCATATTGCGTATGACAGAACATCAATTTCACTCGATTATGGTGATGCGAATGTAACTGTGCATATGGAAACAAAAGGTGAAGAACATCAGCAACAAATTAAAGAAGTATTAAAAGCAGAAGGGTATTTAAAAGAGTAAGTTATGGATCCAGTTAAGAAAAAAAATCTTCATGAAGCAGTTATTTTAGTTAAGAGATTAGATAATGGACAACTTATTGTGGTTGATTCTAAAACTACAGTTCGTTATTTAAACATAGATAAACTTGAAGTGCTTAATGGATTTAAAGCAAATATTAATCATCTTCGATACAAAACAGATGTAGTCTCTTTTAGTGGAGATGGTGGATATTTTGCTACTCTTACGACAGATTGTAAAGAATCTCGCCTTTATAGTGCAAATACAAAAAAAATAGTTGCCCGTGTAGATAGGCACCATGGTGAAGCTTCTACCGTTGCAATTGAGCCAAATAGTCGTTACATGTTCTCTGGTGGGGATGATGGAAAAATTTTTGCTGTTGAAATTAGAAGTGGCAAACTAGCTTTTACACTTCCTGCGCATGTAGATACTATTAACGATATGGCTTTTAGTAAGAATGGAAACTGGATAGCTTATGCAAGTTATGATAAAAAGATTTCTATTTTTAATCTTTCTATGATGACTTTAAAACATAAGTTAAAACACCACTCTTCTGCTGTAATGAAAGTTCGTTTTTTATCTAAAAATAGATTAGTAAGTGTAGATAAAAAATCATCTGCTTTTATTTGGAATATTTATAGTGGTAAAGTGTTGCAGCGTCTTCAGGGGATTCATGATGATGTTACACAAATAACAACAACTCCAGATGATAAATTTTTATTTGTTGGTACAGCTCTTGGTTATGTATTGGTTTATGATTTAGATACGTATGAACTTTTATCTAAAAAGTATATTAAAGTAAGTTCTGCAATTACTGCTTTAGAATTTTATGAGGAGAAACATCAACTTATTATAGGATGTGAAAATGGAGACTTACTTTTTTATAATATTTATGAAGGGGAAGATTACCTCAAAGAGCTTTTAAAATTTAAAAAATATGAAGAGATTCAAAAACAAGCTGAAAACAATCCTTTACTTGCATATACTCAAATTTATGATTTAGTAGCAAATCTTTGGGAAAAAACGCTTGAAAAAGCGAAAATTCTTTTACAAAATAACGATAAAGAAACAGCTTTAGCTCTTTTAGAAGACTTTAGAACAATCCCTGCAAAAAATAAAATTATTCAAAAAGTTGTGCGAGAATATGATGATTTTGATAAATTCGTAACATATGCTAAAGAGGGGAAATTAGCTCTTGCATATAGTATTGCAAATGCACATCCAATGTATAAAGAATCTAAAATCTATAAAGCACTTGAAGCAAAATGGCAAAAGATTTTTACAACAGCACAAAAATATGCACTTGATCCAAAAGGGATAGATAAAGCAAAAGAGATCTTAGCTCCATATAGAGGTATAAGTGAAAAAACAAAGCTTATTCAAGAGGTTTTAACAAAAGGGGAAGTATATAAACGTTTTAGAGTAGCTCTTGGTCAAAAAGATTTTAAAATCGCTTTTGAGCTTATCCGAATACATCCATTTTTAATGGAGTTTCCTGAGTATGATAGTTTAATGAACTATGCAGATACTTTATATATGAAATCGCAAGAGTATATTCAAAAGGGTGATACTCATGCAGCTATGAAAATGTTAAGAGTTCTTGGAGATTTTCCAGACTTTAAAGAGGAAGTTAAATATCTTATGCAAGATATTGAAAATAAACAGAAATTCTTTAATGCAGTTGCTGCAAAAGATTATGCACTTGCATATAATCTTATGGCTATTTCTGAAGATCTTCAAGAAACTGTTGATGGTGCAAAACTTCATAAACGTTGGATGGATGATCTTAGTGAGGCATATAGTTATACATATGAAGGTAACATAGAAAGAATAAAAGAGCTTATGAAGCCGTATATGAAAATAAGTTCAAAATATATGGCACTTGCTTCATTATTTGGTCAAACTTATATTGCTCAACTTGAAAAAGCGATAGATAATGAAGAAGATCAAGTAAAAATAGAAGAGGGAATTCGAAATTATCTTTTAGCTTTTGGGTTAGATGAGCATATTCAAAATCTTTTTGAATTTTTTAAAGAGAGATATCCTTCAACAAAACTCACTCTTGAGCGTTTACCAAAAGGTTCTTTAAAAATGTGGCGACCTTCGATGATAGTAGATGCAATTTTCTAAAACTTATTAAAAAAACTTTTTTTATTTTTTAACCTCTAATATAGTTCAATTTAAGTATAATAAGTCAATTTTTATTCTTATATAGGAGACGTTTTATGCAAATTAGTGGCGCACAGATGGTCATTGAAGCACTTATTGCTGAGGGTGTAGATACTGTTTTTGGTTACCCTGGTGGAGCAATAATGAATGTGTATGATGAAATCTATAAACAAAACTCATTTCATCATATTTTAAACCGTCATGAACAAGCATCAATTCATGCAGCTGAAGGGTATGCAAAAGCAAGCGGAAAAGTCGGTGTTGCAATGATTACAAGTGGCCCTGGTTTTACAAATGCTGTTACAGGTCTAGCAGATGCTTATATGGACTCAATCCCTTTAGTAGTTATCTCTGGACAAGTTCCAATGAGTTTAATTGGAACAGATGCTTTTCAAGAGATAGACGCAGTTGGAATTAGTAGAAGTTGTACAAAACACAACTATCTGGTAACAGATGCGAAAGATCTTCCACGTATTTTAAAAGAAGCATTTTATATTGCAAGAACAGGGCGTCCAGGTCCAGTTCATGTAGATATTCCTAAAGATGTTACTGCACAAATTGCAGAGTTTAACTATGACATAAAAATTGAGCTTGAAACATATAAACCAAATGTTAAAGGTAATCCACGTCAAATTAAAAAAGCGATGCAAGCTATTGCAACTGCAACACGTCCACTTTTTTATTTAGGTGGTGGTGTTATTAATGCAAATGCAGCAGATGAAGTAAGAGAGCTTGTACATAAATGTGGTATTCCAGCGGTTGAAACTTTTATGGCTCGTGGTGTTTTAAGTCACGATGATGAACTTTTAGTTGGTATGCTTGGAATGCATGGAAGTTACGCTTCAAATATGGCTATGAGTGAAACAGATTTAGTTATTGCTCTTGGGGCAAGATTTGATGATAGGGTAACTGGAAAATTAAGTGAATTTGCAAAACATGCAGATGTTATTCATGTAGATATTGACCCAGCATCTATCTCGAAGCTTGTAAATGCAGATTATCCAATTGTTGGTGATGTAAAAAATGTTGTAAAAGATATGCTAGAGCAATCTGACATTGTTGATGCAGATAAATATGCAACTTGGCGTGAAACTATTGTAAATTTTGAAGAGCTTCACCCACTTACATACCATGAAGATAGCGAACGTTTAAAACCGCAATGGGTTATACAGCGTGTTGGAGAGCTTTTAGGTGATGGTGCAAATGTCTCAACAGATGTTGGACAACACCAAATGTGGACAGCACAGTTTTATCCATTTAGTAGACCTCGTCAGTTTATAAGTTCTGGTGGACTTGGAACGATGGGATTTGGTTTCCCAGCAGCTCTTGGTGTAAAAGCAGCAGCTCCAGAAAAAGTAAGTATTAACTTTACAGGGGATGGTTCAATTTTAATGAATGTTCAAGAGTTAATGACAGCAGTTGAGAAGAAACTTCCTGTTATTAATATTATTTTGAATAACAATTTCCTTGGGATGGTTCGTCAGTGGCAAACACTTTTTTACGATAAACGTCACTCTGAAACAGACCTTTCGATTCAGCCAGATTTTGTAAAAGTTGCAGAAGCTTTTGGTGGAATTGGGTATAGAGTACATACTAAAGAGGAGTTCGATGCAGCACTTCAAGATGCAGTAGCAAAAGGTGTTGTTGCATTTATTGAGGTAATTGTACATAGAATGGAAAATGTTATGCCAATGGTACCAGCTGGTGGTAGCCTTTATAATATGATGTTACTAGAGAAAAAGGAGAGTAAATAATGGCTGATGAAGCAAGAAGAGTAATCTCGGTTATAGTTATTAATGAAGCGAGTGTTTTATCACGCGTTACTGATCTTTTCTCTGGTCGTGGGTATAACATTACATCATTAACAGTTGCTCCAATTCCAGATACAAAATATTCACGTTTAACTATTGTAACTTCAGGTTCTGTGCATATTATGGAGCAAATTACAAAACAGTTAAATAAACTTATTCCAGTTTTACGTGTATATGAACACGAAGATATGGTTGAAAAAGAGATGGCACTTGTAAAATTCCCAATTACTGAGAATTTAAGTGATATAGACACACTTTGTCAAGCATACAATGGTAAAATTGTAAATACGGGTGAAAATATTGTTATTGCAATGGTTGCGGATGAACCAATTAGAGTTAATAATTTTCTTAAGGCAATTAAACGTTACAATCCAAAAGAGGTTGTAAGAAGTGGTGCAGTAGCACTAGAGAGATAGTGTTATGAAACTAAGTCAAATTGCAAAAATTATAGGAGCTGAGTTTAATGGGCAGGATGTTGCTATTAACTCACTCAATACCCTTAAAGATGCTTCCCAAGATGAAATCTCATTTGTAGCAAATAGTAAATATGTAAAAGATATAGCCTCATCAAATGCTGCAGCTATTATTTGTGATGAAAAAACAAAAGAGTTTGTTCCCACTTCTAGTGTTGCTTTGGTAGTGGCTCACCCTTATTGGCAAATGGCAGTACTCTCTGAGTATTTTGCAAAAGATATAGAAGATTTTGATGCTCCAGCCCCAGAGATTGATGAAAGTAGTATTATCTCAGCTAAAGCACATATTGCAAATGGTGCAACAGTTGGAAAAAATTGTACTATTTTAGCAGGATGTTATGTTGGTAGTGGAGCAGTTGTTGGAGATAATACAATTTTACATCCAAATGTTGTAATCTATAGAGATTGTAAAGTTGGAAATGATTGTATTATTCATGCTGGAACTGTTATTGGTAGTGATGGTTTTGGATTTGCGTCAAATCAAAATGGTGAACATAAAAAAATATACCATATTGGAAATGTAGTTATTGAAGATGATGTAGAGATTGGCTCAAACACTTCGATAGATAGAGCAGTTTTTGGCTCAACGCTTGTAAAAAAAGGAACACGCTTAGATAACCTCATTCATATTGCACATAATTGTGAAATAGGGGAGTATAGTGTTGTTGCTGGTCAAACTGGATTTGCAGGTTCATCAAAAGTTGGTAGAAACTCTGTTTTTGGTGCACAAAGTGGAGTTGCTGGACATTTAGAAGTTGCTCCATTTAATACTTTTGCAGCAAGAAGTGGAGTTACTAAAACAATTAAAGAGAGTGGAAAAGTTTTTGCAGGTTTTCCTTTAATGGATCATAGAGCTTGGTTAAAACTTCAAGGTAGAATTGCAAAGCTTCTAAAATGAAAAAAGTTTTAGTGTTATGTACAGGCAATAGTTGTCGCAGTATTATAGCAGAAGCACTTATTAACTCTTTTTTAGAGGGTGTTGAAGCACAAAGTAGTGGCGTTAAAGCTAGTGGTAGAGTAAATCCTAATGCCAAAAGAGTTTTAGAGGAGTATGGTATTTGGAGTGATACTTACCACTCTAAAACTATCGAAGAAGTGCTTGGCGAAGATTTTGATTTAGTTGTAACAGTTTGTGACAATGCAAAGGAGAGTTGCCCAACTTTTCCTAAAAAAACTCCCCTTATCCATGTAGGCTTTGAAGATCCAGATGGTAAAGAGTATAGTGAGTTTATGAAGACTTACAATGAAATAAAGACTCTTTTACTTCCAAAATTAAAAGAGATTTTGGTATAAATTTATTATGAAACGCTTCATTTTTGCCACATTACTTTCTTTAAATTGTTTAAATGCACAAACTTTGCAAGAGGAGTTAAATGCTCTTGTAATAGCTACAGAAGATTACCCTCCAATTAGTTTTAAAAATGCACAAGGTCAAGCAGATGGTTTAGCTTCTGAGGTTGCTCATGAGATTATGAAAAATCTTCATATGACACAAAAAATTCATGTTTGGCCATGGGCAAGGGATTATAAACTTTTAAAGAAAGGTCCAAATTATCTAGTTTTTTCAGTAAGTAGAACAAAACAAAGAGATAAACTTTTTCAGTGGGTTGGACCAATTTACTCTATGAAAACTGGATTTTATGTTAGAAGAGATTCAAATATTATAATAAACTCTTTAGAAGATGCTAAAAAACTCAAAAAAGTTGGTACATATAATGAATCTTTTGATAAACAATTCCTTCAAAATAATGGATTTTTAAATTTAGAATCAACGAACAATAATATTTTAAATATTAAAAAGCTAATGAGAAATAGATTAGATGTTATGACAGCAACAAATGTTACTATTGCAACAATGGTAAAAAAAGCTGGTTATCAAATGCAAGATATTAAAAATATTTATAACTTTATGAGTGTTGGTGTTTATTTTGCATTTTCTAAAAATGTCTCTTTTGAAGTGCTACAAGCATGGAGAAGAGAACTAGAAAAAATGCGTAATAGTGGAAAGCTTTTAGAGATTAGAAAAAAATGGCTTTACAATAAATAATATTTTATATAGTAATATTATTTAAAGGCGATTGAACCCATAACTTCAAATTTTGCACTAGAATCGATCTCTGCATGAGAAAGTGTAACAACATCAAGTGAAAATCTTTCAAAAATCTCTGCAACACCTTTACGAATTTGAGGATCTACTATAACAATAACAGGAGAAACTCCTTTTTGTAAAAGCTCTGCTGCTTTATTACTTGTTGCTTGAATAAGTGCATTTATCTCATTAACGTTAAGATTTAACTCTTTTGTGCCATCTCTATCTATCGCTTTTTCTAAAAGGAGTTGTTCTGACTCTGTATCAAATGTTAAAAGGCGAATAACACCATCTTGTGAAGAGTACATTTGTGTAATAATCCTTGCAAGTCTTGCACGTACCTGTTCTGTTATAAGCTCTACATTTTTTGTGTACTCTGCAATATCTGCAATTGTTTCTAAAATAGTAAGCATATCTTTGAGAGGGATTCTTTCATGTAAAAGAGCTTTAAGTACTCTTTGAATAAGACCAATATTTGCAACTTTAAGAACATCATCAATAATAACAGGAAAATCTGTTTTAATTTTATCGATAAGTGTTTGTACCTCTTGGCGAGTAAGAAGATCTTCAGCATGGCGTTTTACAAGTTCACTCATATGTGTAGAGATAACAGTAGAAGGATCAACTACAGTATAACCATTAATAATAGCATCCTCTTTTTGTTCTGGAAAAATCCAAATTGCATCTAGTCCAAATGCTGGTTCTTTTGTTGGTTCACCTTCAAGTTTTTCTGTGGCCATACCACTATCCATCGCTAGAAATTTATCGGGGATAATCGTTCCCTCACCAATCGAAACACCTTTGAGTAAAATTTGGTATTGTTGAGGTTGGAGGTGAAGGTCATCTCTAATTCGAACTTGTGGCATTAAAAAACCAAAGTCACTTGCAACTTTTCTACGCATAGAGCGAATACGCTCAAGTAAGTCACCACCTTGTGCAGCATCTGCTAAGCTAATAAGTTTATACCCAAGTGTTAGTTCAAGCATCTCCACTTTTAAAATATCATTAAGTGCTTTCTCCTCCTCCTCTTGAATCTCTTCTGTAGATTTTTGATTTGTAAGAGGGTTAGTACTTTGAGATTCACCATCTGGAGATTGTTGTTGAGACAGAGAAGGCGCTATTCCAAAAAAAGAATTTAACATATCCCCTTGAATATTTTTATCTATAAGCCAACCAATTCCAATAAAAAGAAGCCCAACAAATCCCATAGAAAGTGTTGGAAGCCCTGGAACTAAAGCAAATAAAATCATAATACCACCAACTATAAACATAGTTTTGGCACTATCTGTCATTTGTAAAAGAACATTATCTGCGAAATTGTTATTATTACTATCTCCTGAAGAGCGAGTGATGATAATACCTGTTGCAGTAGAGATAATAAGTGCAGGAATTTGCCCTACAAGTCCATCACCAATTGTTAAAAGGGTAAAAGTTGAAGCACTTTGAGATACACTCATATCGTGTTGAAAAACACCAATTAAAAAACCACCAATGATATTGATAAGGGTAATAACAATCCCCGCAACAGCATCACCTTTTACAAATTTACTCGAACCATCCATCGCTCCATAGAAGTTTGCTTCTTGTAAAATTGCAGCACGACGTTGTTTTGCTTCTACATCATCTATAAGTCCCGCATTTAAGTCTGCATCAACTGCCATTTGCTTTCCTGGCATTGAGTCAAGTACAAATCTTGCAGCAACCTCAGCAACCCTTGTAGAACCTTTAGTGATTACCATAAAGTTAATAAGTACTAAAATAGAAAAAACAATAATCCCTATAACAAAGTTTCCACCAACAACAAAGTCCCCAAAACTTGTAATAATACTACTTACACTATCAGGTCCTTCATGCCCTTTACTTAAGATCATACGGGTTGTTGCAATATTTAAAGAGAGTCGAAAGAGGGTTAAAATTAAAATAAGTGTTGGAAAAGTGGTTAAATCTGTTGGTTTTGGAATATAAATTGATATCAAAAGAATTAAAACAGCAAGTGCCATAGAGAGAGTTAAAAACAAGTCTAAAACAGCAGATGGTAATGGAACGATAATAATAGCAATAATTGCCATTACAAAAAAGACAACACTTAAATCTTTTTGCCCTATAAGGAAGTTAAGTGTGTTACCAATTTGTTGTTTTGCTGTTTGTTTTGCCAATTACTCTTCCAAAATATCTGCTAAAGTAAGTTCAGCTAAAAAAATATCTATTTTTGTTTGTAGTTTATTAAAAAATGGCCAAATAGCACAAATTTTTGCTTTTTGTGAAGGGCAGTCATCTTCAGATGAAGCACAATCAAATACAGCTGGGGCTTTACCCTCCACACAAGACATAACTTTTAACATATTTATTTGCTTTGGTTCTTTTGCTAAAGCAAATCCACCATTGACACCTTTGTAGGAGATTAAAATCTCATTTTTTGCAAGGGCTTGAAGAATTTTTGCTAAAAAACTTTTAGATATTGCTAAGTCTTTAGAGAGTGTTTCACTATCTACTGGTTTGTCTGCCTTAGCAAGCACTAAAAGGGAAAGTATTGCATATTCACTTGCTTTTGTTATTAGCATAATTATCCTAGTTTTTCATAGCTTTAATAAATGATTCATAAACTTGTTCAAGTTCTAAGTCATTTTCTAAAACACTTTTATTATCTTTTACTAAAATGTGCTCAAGTACTGCAACACGTTTCAGTAGATACTCAAACATCTCTTTGTTAATATCTGGGAGCATATTGTGCATAAATGGATCTTTACAGCGACCTTTTTCTATAGTGTGTGCAGGAATACCAATAGCAGTAGAGCAACTTGGAACATTTTTTACTACTACAGAGTTTGCACCAATTTTTGCATACTCTCCAATTTCAATATTTCCTAAAACTTTTGCACCAGCACCAATAACTACTCCACGACGAATTGTAGGGTGGCGTTTTCCATGGTTAAGTGAAACACCACCAAGTGTTACACCTTGGTAGATTAAAACATCATCTTCAATAATGGCAGTCTCACCAATTACCACACCAATACCATGGTCTATAAAAACACGCTTGCCAATTTTAGCAGCAGGGTGGATGTCGGTGTGTGTAAGGATTTGAGAAAACCCCATAATAACACGTGCTAAACGTTTAAAATTTGCATTATAGAGTGCATGAGCAATTCTATACCAAGCAATAGCCCAAACACCAGGATAATTAAATAAAAAATCTAGTTTAGAGTTTAGTGCTGGGTCGTTTTTGTAAGCATTTGCAAAATCTTCTTTTATAAGTGAAAATAATCCCATAATATTCCTAGTTTGTTGTTCTTAAATATCCATTTTGGCTAATAAAGAGTTTTAATTTTGCAAGTGTATCATATCTTTCTTTTTCTGTAATAAAGCTAGCAGTTTCTAAATCTTCTTCAAGTTCTTTTAAAATTTCTTTTTGTTCATAGCCAATTGTTCCTAATACCTCTAAGATATTTTTAGATTCTACACTATTTTCAATACTATAACCTTTTTCATCAATGCAGATTGTGTATTCATTTGGATGGGTAAAAAGGTTATGACTCATACCTAATGTTTCTTGATACGCCCCAACATTGAAAAAGCCTAAAAGGTAATCCTCTTTTTCTAAATCTACATCGTGTAAGAAAAGTGGTTTATCTTGGTTAAAACCAATCTCACCATCGCTATCGCAAGTTATATCCCAAAGTGATGCTGCACGAATTGCACGTGAACTAAGTTTATGTAGTGGCATCACTGGAAAATGTTGTTTAAGCCCCCAATAATCTGGTAAACTTTGAAAAATAGAAGCATTAACTAAATAACGCTCTTGAAGTGAACTTTGCAGTGTTTGGAGTTCATCATTGGAATGATTAGATGTTAAATAGAGCGACTTTTTAATAATGTTATGTACTAAAATTTCAGCATTTGATCTATCTTGAAGGTCAATATAGCCTAAATCAAAGAGTGTAAGGAGTGACTCTATGTGATCAAGCGCATCATGAAGATACTCTATACAATTTTTTTCACTAATTTTATCATTGAGGTAACGAAGCTCCTCAATAAGTGGGGGATTAAGCTCTTTAAAACTCAGATGTTTTTCATGATAGTCTTGTGAGAAAAGCTCAAGTACAGGGGTAATAAGCACAGCATGAGAAGCAACAATATAGCGTCCAGATTCTGTAAAGATATTTGGATGTTCTACATTTTTTGTATCCATAATCTCACCAAGTAAAAAAACAACACTAGAGCTAAACTCATCTATAGAGTAGTTGCGTGAAGTTGTTTGGGCATGTTGTTCATACTCAACAGCCAACCCTCCACCAATGTTGATATTACAAAGTGCATCTGCTCCAATTTTTTTAAGTTCAGCGTAGATATTTCCAGCTTCACGTAAAGCTCTTTTAAGTGGTGCAATATCTGCCATTTGAGAGCCAATATGGAAGTGAATCATTGTAAAATTTTGGATAATATTTGCTTTTTTCATCATAGAGACTGCTTCTATAATCTCAGTTGACGTTAAACCAAATTTTGCATCCATTCCACCACTTTTTGCCCAAGTACCACTTCCTGTACTGTGCAGACGTATGCGAATACCAATATTTGGTACTTTTAAGCTACACTCTTTAGCAATCTCTATGATTGTTTTTAATTCTCCAAGCCCCTCTATGGTTATGGTAATGTTATGACCACTTTGTGCTGCTATA
>Ga0256828_1001881_pt1 | contig 12889 bp, 8 predicted proteins | sample CV88metaG_FD_185993 | JGI IMG/M metagenome (GOLD analysis project Ga0256828, IMG submission 185993) | Hydrothermal vent microbial communities from East Pacific Rise, Pacific Ocean - CV88 | ecosystem: Environmental > Aquatic > Marine > Hydrothermal vents | place: Pacific Ocean: East Pacific Rise... | reverse complement strand
TATTGATATCCAACCCCACAGTCAACAAGGATTTAGCAATATCTTGACTATTTACATAATGAAAAGCAAGTTTTCCTTTACTATTGGGAACAATAATATCTATTCCCTTATCAATTAACAATCTTACTATCTGTTCGTTATTATGTTTTACCGCGTAATGCAGTAAAGTATTTCCTTCTTTATCCGATACCAAAATATCTGCACCATTCTCCATGAGCTCTTTAGCAATTGATTCTCGCTCTTTCGCCAGTGCATACATAAGTACACTATCTCCATACTTTCCTTTAGCATTGACAGAAATACCATTTTCAACAAGAGTCTTCACAATATCAAGTTGATCTGTCGCAATTGCCAAAAACAGTAATGAGTTAGATAAAGAATCGACTTTAGATATTAAATACTTTACCAAATTTTTCTTGTAAAACTTGATAGAACGATAAAGTATGTCATTCCACCCTTCTTGAAAAGTATTTTCATACTTCATAAAAAGATCAACATCATCATGTTCAACAATACTATTTATAAGATCTTCTTTTTCTACTGGCGCATTTGAAATAATATTTGAAAGATATTTTATGAGCTCTATATGCTGACTCTTTACCGCAGAAGAAAAAATAGTTTCATCACTAACAACATTATGATTTTGATTGAAAGATAAAAAATTATCAATAGGTATATCATTTAGTGCAACATGATTATCAAGATTCTCAAGGTAGCGTAAAAACTCATTCCCAATTTCATGTGCTTCAAACAATCTTTGAAGCAAAACAGTTTCATTACGCTGCAATAGGTAAACAATGAAGTCTATGGATGAAACATCACTCTTCTCTATCAGGATTTTATCTATCAAGTCTATATAGCCATGTTCTATCAAGTTTTTTAAATTGGCCGAACTTAAACCTTCCACCCTTCTCAAAATAGTTTCTGTTATGTCTCTTTCAGCTGCCTTTATCGACATATTCAGAGTAGTCTTTCCTATTGCTCCTTGATTCATTTTCAATATTTCTTTGGCAATAGTTGGTTCATTAAGTTGCATAGACAATCTAAGTACATCATCAAAGTTTTTATCTGAAACAACTTCCATTTTGGAAAGCAGTATTCTAATAATCTCTATGTTTTGTTTTTCAAGTGCCAATAACAAGGCTTCTTCATCTATGGACTGTTGGTATTTCACCAATATTTTTATACGAGCAAACTCTTCTTGTTCAACTGCTAAAGTCAAATCCAAGAATGATGCAATCTCAGCCTCTTTTTTGGGTATGGTTTGTAAAAATGTTTTATAAGGAATAGTATCATTAGTTGTATTTTCATATATCTCTACCAACTCCACCAACTGCCAGGATATCAAACTATCAAATATTTTTTTATCTATACTGTTAAGATTTTCATTCACATACTTCAATAACAAGCCAAACAAGTAGGGTTCATCTATTACTACACCATACAAACTAAATGGTAGCTCTCTTTTTTGAGAATAGATAAAATAGATCAATTTTTCTAACGGTGTACCGTATTCATCTAATTGGATTGCTATATCAAACTCTTCAATTTTCTCAAGAAATTTAGTAATGTAGCCCCGCCCAATATGCTTTAGTGCATCCTCAAAGTTTTCACCCTTTGCAAAAGCAGTTGCTAATTCGCTAAGACTATAAAAATGACCTTTAAATTTGTATTTACGGGTTATGTCTTCTTGTGCATTTGAGGCAAAATCAAGTACCAGAACGGCTTCTCCTTTTAACCACTTTTGTATCTCGTTATATCTCCATCTCCTTTTAGGATCTCTTATCAATAAACCTCGCAATAACTGCTGCAACTCAGGAGATAGGTTCTTCGGAATATCAATACTTTCCGTTGCCAAGGAATGCAAGATAACTGCACTATCTAAACTAACAAAAGGATTACTCTCAAACAGTTCAAGCAATATCATCCCCATCGACCAATAATCCACTTCCGTTCCTATATATCCACTCAATACTTCAGGAGCGGTATATGCGTAGGTTCCCTTTAGTGTCGTCAGCACTTTGGACATCTCATCAGAAATAACTGAAGATACTCCGAAATCTATCAACACTAAATCAAGTGGATTCATACTTCGTAGAAGAATATTATTAGGCTTTAAATCTCGGTGAATAATATTGTTTTTATGTAACAGGAATAGTGCTTCATTTAGGGATGATACGAAAGTAGAAATATCTATTGATTTATAGTCAATATCACTTAGGATACCACCCTCAATATATTCTGAAAGTTCATAATATCTACCCAGTTCAGTATCATAACCATACTCATGGAGTTCTGCAAAATATGGGTGTTGTCGAGAAAGACTTTGGACGGTCTTTAGTACCTCCTCGTTCAGGCGAATGCCTTTTCTGTAAAGCTTTAGAAAATAGGGTTTATTATCCTTTTCAACCAAGTATGTATCAGCTTCTGCACCTATAGCTTCATATTCTGTAACGACCTTACTCCCGCGAAAGGTCTCTATGGATGATGTCATTCGCTCCTCTTCGGGTGTTTGAGTGTGATCAAAAATGGTCTTTTTACTAGAGTGATCCAATATGGTTTTATTATTATTCAAATCCAACCCTTCAGTCTTTACTATATTCCATGACTCTTCATATAGTCATAATTCACACAAGACTGCTGATACTTTAGATCACAACCCTTTTTGAAATAATTCTTAGCACTTTTATAATTTCGTCGTACTCCTTTGCCTTGTGAGTACATAACTCCCAAGTTGTGACATCCTCCACCAGAACCAAGTTCACAAGCTTCTTCACTATACTTTATAGCTTTGTCAAGGTCTCTTCTGATACCTTTACCTTCACTATACATAGAAGCTAAATTTGAACAAGAGTGTGCTATTTTTTTATCGCAAGCCTTTTTAAAATATGTGAGTGCAAGTAACGAGTCTGTATTAACCCCCAATTTAAAAAGATATATAGTTCCCAAGTTGTAACATCCCATACCACTATCGTTATCACATGCTTTTTTGTAGTACTCAATTGCTTTATGCATATTTTTGGTTTTACCCACACCATGCTCATAAAAATAGCCCAGTCCTACACAACCATCGTTGCTACCACTATCACAAGAGATTTCAGCATAATGAATAGCCTTATTGATATCTCTGCCAGCTCCCTGATAATAGTATATAACCAACTCATCACATGCCTCTGCATCTTTTGCCGCACATTGCTGATTCAGTTTCGTAATATCAATCGCTTCGGCAAACAAACTTAAGAATAGTAAGTAAATAAAGTATTTCATCTTTTCCTTCCTTTTTAATACTGAAGTGTTTTATTGTAGTATTTACAAGCAGTATCAAGCCCCATGTCACAGGCTTTTCTAAAATACTTTCTAGCTTTGTACATAGAAAGCTCTACACCAAACCCTTTTGCATAAATTAATCCCGTATTTGCACATGCTTCAGCAACAATTTTTTTACTGTCTTTTATTCCAGCATCAGGTTTCATTTTACAGGCTTTTTCTGAATATTTTTTTCCTTCTTTATAGTTATTAGTCTGAATATAATAGGTACCTAAAAAAGCACACGAAGTTGTAAGTTTTCCTTTTTCGCACGCATCTTTTGAGTACTTAACAGCTTTATCCATATTCTTTGCTACACCTGTTCCAGAAAAATAAATACTGCTCAAAACTGTTCCGGCACTATAATTACCAAGCAGTAGTGATTTTTCGTAATACTCAATTGCATTGGTATATTTTTTCTCTTTTAAATATCTATTTGCTAAGTTATAGCAAGCCTTGTCTTCCTTGAGTTCACAAGCTTGTTTAAGTGTTTTTGTTGCTAACTCCACATTCTTATCTATACCCTTCCCCTCACTATACATATACCCAAGAAAAAAACATCCTTCTGCATTACCTTTATTACAAAGCATTTTTGATAGTTTATATGCAACTACCATATTCCCCTGCTTGCCTTTACCATTGAAATAAAGATTAACTAAACCGAGACAAGATTTATCATCTCCCGCATCACAAGCCTTTCGGTAAAATTTTTCTGCCTGTATGTAATCTTTTTCTTTCTCAGCTTTTTTAGCAGAACTATATGCATCATCATTTGCAAATACGGTCGTTACCATAAAAACTATCAACAAAACATACTTCATCTGTTATCCTTTTTCAATATTGTATCACACCCTTCTACATCTTTGGATCTATTGTAGACAGCATAGAAACATGGTTTTTTCCCATTGTTATCCTCTATGTTTTCATCAGCACCTTTGTCAATGAGTAGCTTTACGATACCGTAAGGTGCTTTCTCGTATGCATAATGGAGTATTGTCTTCCCTTCTGAGTCTTGCTTGTTTAAATCTATATTCTTCTTATCTAGTATATATTTTAAACGATTGGTATTTTGGCTCGAAAAAATCAACTTAGTGATATTCTGATCAAAATTAGAATCTGCTCCCTCTTTTGCTAAAAAATCAGCGATTGAAAAATATCCACGATCAATAGAATACTGATACACTTTATCTTTTATAGGATTGGGATATTGAAGAAAAGCATTGGCAACCACAAAAAAAATAAGCCAAGCCAACACTTTTTTAATCAAAAGCATTTTACTATGTGACTTAAGAATCTTTAGCATTGTATAGTTGCCATATTTTTTTGCATACCACAAAGAGCTATGTCCATCATCATCTTGATCATCCACATTAAGACCTGCGGCGACTAGTATCTTGATAATTTCGTCATACCCATACATTGCCGCAATATGAAGCAACCCTTTATTATTTTCGACCTTAACATCTGTATTGGCACCTTGTTCTATGAGCCATTCAAGGAACTTGGGCTGATTGTATGTGACTGCAAGGACAATAGCTGTATTCCCACTTTCATCTTTACTCTCTAAATCAATTTCCTTTTCTAACAAAAGAGAAGCTATCTCAATATTGCCTCTAATCGCAGCATAGTGCATAGCCGAATCAGATATTTGTTTTTGTGCATTTATTAGAAGTATCGCTCTCTCAGCATCACCGGAGAGAATTGCATTCTTGATGCTTAAATACTTTTCCATTTGCTTGGAAGTTGCCATCTCCAATGGTGTTTTACCAAAATTGTTTTTAATGTCCAACTTTGCACCATGCATCATAAGATGTCTTGTGGCATTGGTCTGACCTGCTTTTATAGTCTTATGGAGTATGGTATTACCATTATTATCCGTAGCATTAATATCGGCACCATGCTTCAAAAGCCGCTTCAGCACTTCTTCATCAAATTTTTTCTCTTCTCTTATCTCTGGTAGAGATTCTGTATACTTATGCAAAGATGGTTTAGATAGAGAGAGTGGATTAAAAAAATGAAATACCCTCATATAAAAAGAATATGACATATTCTTGATGCTTTTAAAAAAATTAAAAATATTCCTTCTGTAATAATATATTGCATATAAAAAAGAGATTGTAGATCCAAAAAAAACTATACCTCCCTTTTCTATCGTGAATGTAAAAAAATAATATAAACCACCCAAAGTCCACACTAACAACAATGCATAAAATACAAATGTGATATATGCAATAATTGCTCCTAATATTATTTTCAATATCGCTTTTATTATTGAAGCCATTATTCGACTCCACGCAATGTTTCTTCAGACAGATACTCATCAACAAATTGATGTAAAGCTTTATTGATGTTTCCACCTCGTGAAAGCAACAAGGTAATTCTGTCATCATCACGATTCTTTGCTGCCTGTAGGATACTTACTGCATTTTTTGCCAGATCTTCAACACTTGTACCTTCGTTATCAACTGCATCAATACGCGCACCATTTTCCAAAAGGAGGTCAATAATACTTTTGGACACAGCCCTAGAATGTTTAAGATATGTCAATAGTGGAGTTTCACCTGCAAGATTTTTCTTCTCAACCTGTATGTGTTTACACAATTTCTCTATAAGACTATACCATCCCTTTGGCATTGCAAGGTGCAATAATGTATTTCCATCTTTATCCAAAGTATCGGTATCGACTCCTTGATCCAAAAGATATTTTGCAATTTCTTTCCTATCTTTCAAAATGGCATACTGTATCGGTGTGTCTCCATACTTGCCTATGGCATTTAGATCCACACCTTTCTCAGCAAGCAACTTTACAATCTCAAGTTGATCTGTTGCAATAGCCAAGAACAATACGCGGGAGTCAACCCCAATATCCTCTTTCAAGATAGCGGTAGACAATCTTTCCCGTTTTTTCTTTATTGCCTGATAAAGTAAATCATATTTGTCCGTTATCTTTTCTTGATAAACTGCATATAGTCGTGCATCATCATTCTGAAGAATCAGCTCTTTTAAACCTTCGTCCTTTATGGAAAGCTCATCGAAGAAGGTATGCTCCGCTAAACTCAATAGAAGATCTGTATCTTTCTTCTGAACCAATATATCAAAATAAGATATCCCATCGTTGTTTCTATAATTATGACACTCAGTGTTGCCCTCTTTCAATAAACAACTAAAAAGATCTCTCCATCCTTTTTGGGCAAAAATATGTAGCAGAGTATTGCCCTTGCCATCAAACAGGGAGCATGCTTCATAGTTCTGTTTAGCCGTGCACATTGCAGCCTCTACAACATCCTGAAGGTTCGCCCTAATAGCCATAAACAGCGTCTCTTCTTCAATAGGTACCTCATTTGATAGAAGATAAGAAGCAATTCTCTGACTCTTGTTCTTTACTGCTTCATGTAGTACATTTTCTTTGGATGGTATCAGATTTTCATGTTTACTAAAATATTCCAAACTGTCTTGATCTATAATATATTCAAGAAGAGGGTTACTGACCTTTGTTAGCTTGAGGTATGTTAAAAGTTTGGAGATGACTATATCGTCATCTTTTCCGATGGCTAACTCTATTGTCTCCAAACCTAAGTCGGTTTTATTGAGACTTGCAACATATTTATCGTCATTCAGAAGAAAATCAATGGCAAAATACCACCCATTTTTCACGGCATACCACAGAAGAGAATGTCCTTCATTATCTTTTAGTGGCGAGGACAGATCATCTACTTTAGATAAAAGATATTCTGCAACCTGCTCTCTTTTTTTATGAAAGCTATGAAATAGCGGTGTCACTCCCCTCTCATTCAGCACTTGTAAGTCTGTACCGTTATCGACAAGCTCTCTGAGCAATTCTATATCCACAGCGTCAACTAATTTGAATACAAGGGATGTTTCTTCAATTTTTAGTTTGGCAATCAGATATTTTGCTATCTCTCTACTCTTGTGTTCTAAAGCCTGCCAGAACAATCGTTGTTCATCTGTAAAATAAGATTCATACTTTTTGTAAAGCATAATATTGTCGGTAGAAACAATATAGTCTGAAAATTTGTTGTTCTTTTGAAGAGCTTTGGAGTAGTTTGCAACCAGATCAATCAAACTATCATTTGAAGTTTCAATTGCAATATCCAAAAGTGATTTCCCCAAGCTCTCACTATCAACATCCACCTTTAATTCATGGAACAACCCATGTAAAGTCTGAACCGAATTGTTATGGTTTTTTAAAAGCTTTTTGGCAATCTCATAAAGGTCTTTGGCATCAAAATACTTTTCAATTAGTGTATATTCTTTCTGCTCCAATAGTACCTGAAGCAACTCTTTTTTCCCACTTATCTCATTAAACGAATCTTTTTCAAGTATATCTCCCAAGCCTCGTCGAAACAACTCTTTGTAGTGTTCTGTGGTAACGGATGGTGCTAATTGAAGAACTTTTTTGATGAGTGCTTTATCTGTCGTTTGAATCACTCTTGTTACGATATTTTCAGTAACAACAGCATTGTTCTGTATAGAATTCAGGAACAGTTGGGGGACTTCTTTGTTATTGGATTCAATCGCACTCACAAGTGTTTCTTCATCTATGTCAGGTTCTAACTCCAACAACTTTTTGATTCTCTGAAGATCATTTTGTCGAATGGCCAATTTGAGATCAAAGTACTGATAAATGTCCCTCTGTGATACAGGCAGAGTATCTATCACTGAAATCAAATCATTCTCTTTTCCTGTAACTTCTTTGTAAATCTCTACTAGTGTCACTATCTCTTGACCGGAGAGTAAGTCAAAGATCTTTTTGTCATTGCCCTGCAATTCATTGCGAACATACTTCAACAATAGCCCGTATAGATATGCTTCATTTATCACTATCCCATAGAGACTAAATGGCATTTCTCTATCTTGCGAGTAGATGAAGTAAACCAATTTTTCCAAAGGAGTACTATAGGATTCATCCAGCATAATAGCTGCATCGAACTCTTCGATCTTTTCAAGATACTTGGTAATATATCCTCTACCTATATGTTTTAACGCATCTTCAAAATTCTCACCCCTGGCAAACACTCTTGCCAACTCCTTGGTAGAGTAGTAACGATCCTTAAATTTATACTTCTGCGAGACATCCTCTTTCTCTTCACTCTCTCCGTAGTGGATTTCTGGTGATTTTCCTAATAACCAGGCTGATACCTCCTCATATCCCCAGCGTTTTTTTGGATCTCTTGTCAACAATCCCTGCAAAAGAAGCCGATGTCGCTTTCCAAGAGTAAGAGGTATATCAATATTTTTCGTAGCAAGCACATTTAAAACAACATTGCCATCAAGCCCTGACAGTGGGTTCCTATCAAGTATTTCAAGAAGTACCATTCCAAGAGACCAGTAGTCTACCTCTTTGCCGAAGTACTCACTCATTACTTCCGGTGCAGCATAGGCGTAGGTTCCTTTGAATGTGGTCAGAACTTTAGACATATCCTCTTGAATGACAGAGGAAACACCAAAGTCAACCAGTACAATCTCTTGGGGTTCAATACTTCTCAGTAATATATTTGAAGGCTTTAAATCTCTATGAATAATATTGTTTTGATGCAGCAGATGCAATGCATTATTCAATGTCTCAATAAATGGTTCGATCTTGATACGCTTTTTATCAATAGTAGCAAGGTTTCCTTCTGCAAGATACTCTGAAAGTTCATAATATCTTCCCAGCTTCTCATCGAAACCATACTCTTTCAAAGAGGCGAAATAGGGATACTTTTGAGAGAGTAAATAAATAGATTCCAAAATATCGGTATTGACTTTTATGCCCTTGCGGTAAAGTTTTAGGAAGTACTGTTTTCCCTCCCTCTCAACAAGATAGACATCCGCTTCGGCACCAATGGCATCAAACTCCTCAACTATCTCTCCCCCTCTAAAGGTCGAAAGCGACAATGAAGCCTGCACTGAAGTATCGGTATCCAATACGGTTGCGTTTGATACTTTTTGATTATCGGAATCCAAAACTGTTTTATCTGCCATTTTAAAACCTATTCTATTTCAATTCTTACTTCTGTTGTCTCTTGTCCTTTTTTAAACAAAAGGTAAAGAAGTAAAGCAATATTGATAAATGGTATAAATACGAGCAGACTCATCCAGCCGCTCTGCCCAATATCGTGTAGCCTTTTTGCCATAAGTGCAAATGAAACATAAATCAACACAAGAGAAAGAATACTAAAAAAAACTGCTGCATCCTGATCTATGTAACTATAACGCAAAACCCGACCCATCCCTATGTTGAACAAGATGATAGGTATATGAAACAAAGCATAACGCGCTCGTCCGATCTTCCCGTCAAATGAAAACATGGTTTGAAGAACCGTCATTTCATACCTCTGTGTTTTTATTTATGGATATTATAGTACATACAATGCAATTATCTCCATAATATATGCATAATTGATTCAAACGATTAATATGTATAGTACATATTCCCAATCTTTTGGGTCATTGTCCCATCACTGTGATAATAAAAATTTCCGATCTTCTGTGTTGTACTTCCATCACTTCCATAATAGAAATTACCAATTTTCTGAACCGTATTTCCATTGCTGCCATAATACATGTTACCAATCTTTTGGATGGTAGTACCGTCACTATTATAGTAGAAGTTACCAATTCGTTGCGTTACGCTTCCATCACTATGATAGTAGAAGTTTCCAATCTTCTGTGTTGTACTCCCATAACTACCTGCATAACGATTACTAGAGGCAACTGTTGTATGCTGTTGGTTTTGGCGAGCTGTAGAATATCTACTACTGTATTGACTATTTGTATGATACCTTGTAGACGTAACTGCTACTCTCTGTTGATTTTGGCGTGCAGCATAATAGCTACTGTATTGACTATAATAATTAGGATAGGGGTTTGTCCCTGCACAACCACTTAGAAGAAATCCTGCAACAACTATGGATACAAATGATATAACTTTCATAACACACCTCCTATCTATAGGAATATGTTACGACTGTTTGTAAAAAAGAAGAAGGGCATTTTTTAAAAAGTTTTTTGAGGAAAATGCCAAGTATTGTGGCGAATAAGAGCTTTTTAGGTTCACATCGACCTGTGTGTATCTTGAATATATTGTAGTCTTTTTTTGGGGAACTATTATTTTGACACTATCTTCAAACCTTTTTAACACCATAAAGAGACTTTGAGTCCCCTTCACACCGTACTTTTTGCATTTTTTTAAGTTTTTTTCGTAAAAAATTCATGAAAATCCAAAATCGAGTCTTTTTTTTCAGTAGAATAGCAATATCAATTCAATAATGGAAGGAAGAAGAAGCAATGAAAAAATAAATAACCAAACCCATTTGCTCATATGGAAATGGATTAGGCTATGTAGGTTGCAACTGCATTATACCCAATCCTTTCTAATAAAGCAAAAAATTAACTATTACAATTGTCTTCTGGATATGAGCATGTTACCTATTGTACATCGTTTACATTTCAAGACGTAACAAGCATTAAAAAGAATAAGCATAATCATCCATTGGAGACAAATATGTGTTTCCCAGGCTTAATAACAATAACCCTAGGGATTTTTCACTCAAAATTCTAGGCAATATTATTGTCTAGAATTTTCCAAATATTGAATAGGGATTAGACATGATACTTCATTTGATTGGCAAAATAAACACTGTCGACTACATTGAACTTATAGATAGTCGAAAAGAAAAACTTCAACTAACTAAAGTGAAGATTTTTGACCAAACGCACAAGACGATAGAAACTGTCCAATTGCCATATACAGAATACAAAAACTTAATTGGTAAAGAAGGTAAATATATAGTACTACCCTTCCATTTTATTCAGTACCATGAACAAGCCTGCCTCGGAGTAAGTGAACACTATTCGTATATTATTCTTGATCATTCTCCTCTTGGTAATAGTATGTAACTAGCGATTTGATGATTGTGATGCAGAAGGGAGGAACAATGAAATATGGACTCACAAAGAATGATATCCTTATTGTAAAGAATATGATTAATATGACAAAACAATACCCAACTAGTCACTATATTACTATAGATAATGAAAAAGTCACACTCGACAAACTTTCAAAAAACTTAATTATAAATCCTAATAATTTCCTCAACGATTTCCAGCATAGAATAAATACATTTTATGAGTGGTCTACAAAAAGAAATCTCGTTGAGATTGTTGTCATTCTCACAGCACGTGATGGCCATAATTCTATGCCAGATGTTATTAGATATTTTCAACAACAATTGAAACAAATACGCCAATTAGAAGCATGGCGTCTAATTGATAAAAACCAAAAAGCTTATTTTCATATCAAAGAACCACATAGATCAGGCACACCACATATAAACATAGTTTTTTGGCTGCCTCAAGAAAATGTTTCAGCTTTTCTCATTGCATTACAGAAGAAGTATCAATCTCCACAAATATATATCTACTCTTCGCACATACCAGCATCATATACATTTACTGAAAAAATGAAAAAAAACGGAAAAAAATATGAAAATAACGATATACATGGTTTTATTGTTAAGCCAAATAAATCGATGATTCCTTACATAACAAAAAATATTCAAAAAATTGCAAAAAATCTTCAAGAATATTATGATAGAAATAAGCCACTAAGCGATTTGACTCTATGGTATCTAAAACATAAAATTCGAATTTTCGGTACTAGCCAAACTTTTGCACCTTTAGATGCCTATAAAAAAGTCAGAAATCTATACACGTACATCCAGTTCACTGACCTGGTACAAGAAAATACTATTCAGATCTGGAAGAAAAAGCAACAGATACACCTAATCACAAAAAATGAAAATGAAATTTTGTGGATAAAAGATGATATACAAGTTTATAGTGAAAATGAAAAACATGATTATGATACGACAACTTACAATAAGATTCCTCCTCCAGAACTAATTATAATACAAGGTAGTCTGAAAACTATACAGAAACAGAATGGGACTATTGTATATGAGATAGATAAACTGACCAGTCAACCTGAACATAACCCAGTTCTTAATGAAAATGAAAGGCGGCTGATACAATTGATGAAAGATGAAGTGACTTCTGCTATAAAACAAGAGATCCGAGATACACAAGATAATTTAAAGGACAAATTAGAAGTAATAGATAATAAAACAACAAAAGTAGTCAATAATACTGAGAAGCTTTTAAAAACTCATAATAGCACAGGTAAAAAGCTTGATAAAGAATTTCTTAGCACCGAAGACATAGAAATGCTATATAGCATCTCAAAAAGCAGTCAAAAGGGTTTTCGAAACAGAATCAAAGATCCACTACCCTACCACCAAGAAAAAGTAGGTGCTAAAATCACATACAAGAAAACAGAAGTTGATGAATGGAAAGAAAGACAAAAAGCAAAATAGGTCACATAACTTCTTACATAACTTTGATTTTTACTTATAATGTTAAGGCAAGGGGAAATCTCTGGAAAGCCCGTAAATACGGATGGTGCGTCAGAGAGGATTTGAACCTCCACACCACTAGGGCACTACCCCCTCAAGGTAGCGTGTCTACCGTTCCACCACTGACGCACATAGACTCGATAGTTTAAGACTATCAGACTTTAAAC
>Ga0256828_1001880_pt1 | contig 12890 bp, 19 predicted proteins | sample CV88metaG_FD_185993 | JGI IMG/M metagenome (GOLD analysis project Ga0256828, IMG submission 185993) | Hydrothermal vent microbial communities from East Pacific Rise, Pacific Ocean - CV88 | ecosystem: Environmental > Aquatic > Marine > Hydrothermal vents | place: Pacific Ocean: East Pacific Rise... | reverse complement strand
GTTTTCTTAACAGTCAAATCTTCTTTTGTTTTTTCAAGAATTTTCTCTGCCTTTTTAGCATTTTTTATTGTAGCATCTACCTTGATAACCATAGGAGTTTCTAAGGGTACTTCGGGAGCAACAAATTCTTCTTTTATTGCCAAAGGCTCTACCTTATAAGCCTTATCCACTTCAAACTTTTCTCTCATCTCTTTTTCTGTTAATTCAGCACAAAAGCCGAAAACACATTTTATCTTCATCCAAATTACTCTTATCATATTACTTCCTTTTTATTATATTTATTCATTTTAAAATTTCCATTAATTTATGGAGATTAAATATCCACGGCAATTGCTGAATTCATACTGCGGGTCAACAAATTTTACATTTGGAGGGAATGGCATATCCTGTAACAGATAAGCACCTCCACCAGCAATCAGAACAACATCTGACATAGCAAGAAGTTTTTTGTCATTCACTAACACTGACTGAAACATTTTTTTGACAAATTGAGATTTTAACTCAACAATTTTTTCTGCAACTTCTTGCTGACTTTCGCCGTTATATTTGAACTCTCCCTTAACGAAGATTGAGATTGCTTCTTGTTCACTGAATGTGACAGCAAATTTATTTTCCATATATGATGTAAAAGGTTTGATAATGCTTGAAACACCGTGACCAGGATACGATTTCATATTTTTTCTTTGAGGTTTTCCTTCTTCAAAATGAACCAGGTTAATCGTGTTATATCCTATGTCAACAACTGTAAGTTTATCAGGATATTCTGAATCATTGTTGTAATATGTCCAATCTACTGCACATCCTGCACCTTGAGGTATTAGAACTGGTTGAACTCTTATCGTTTTGCCATTAACTTCAATATTTGAAATTCTCTCTATGAATTCATCTTTTTTGGCCCAGTCTACAATAGCCAATCCTGTTTTTACGATTATAGGCTCATCCAAATCTGCTTTTTCGAATTTACTTAGAATGTGAAAAATTAGCAATGGAGCAAATTTGTATAAAAATTTATATTCTGATGTAGTGAATGCTTCAGAATCTGCAGCCTCTTTGCCTACATGATATCTGTCACCCTCAAATTCATAAATATTTTCTTCACCGTAAGCTGTACCTATATCCGTAGCGAATGAGATAGCCGTAGGGAATTTAGCGATTTTGTCTTTATAAGCAACTTTGCTCGAACTGTACCCAAGGTCGATTGCTATTACATTTTCTTCCATTTTTTCTCCTTTTTGTTTAATATATCTAACATTTAAATCCTTTATCTGTATTTATACCATTATACTATATGATTACTTAATAATTCTAGCATACCAACCTATATATTTCCCTTGTCCATTATTTAACATCCTGCTCTTAGCGTGAGGAGCATTGCCTATAATAGTTTCATTCCTATAAGATTTAATCAAAGATTTAGGAAGATTATTTTCTTCAATAATATCTTTGATATTACCATTACAAGAATATTGTGCCGCCCCATCTTTATCGTAAATATTTATTTTTAATGCCAATGGGTGTTTTTCCTTGTGATGAGCTTTTCTAAGGCTTAATTTTTCATATTCTTCTTTGGATAATCTATTTTTTATACTTTCGGCGGCTTTTATTCCTCCTATTTGAAGCAAATTTAAGCCATCCTCGTTTATAATCCCTCTCTTTGTGTTGATTCCTTTTTGTATCGATTCTTTGTTCCTCTTAATCCCAGTTTTATGAAAATAATGTAATTCTCTGTCATATTCTTCTTTATCGATATATACTTTCATTCCTGTTTCTTTGTCAATTACAGATAGCTTTCCTTCTGTATTACCTAGGTATAAGTGCCTATTTTCATAAAATTCTTCTTTGTCCACAATCAAGCTTTTATTAGGATCTGTTTTTAATCTGCATTGAACCTTTCCTTTCATTCTTTTTGATTGAGCTACTTGTGCTTTTTCAAATAATTCAGAATATTTTTTTGGTCCTATTACTTCTATACCAATAACATTTTCTGTTTTATTATTCATTCCCCACCAGGCACCTATTATTGATGGATTATTGATGGCTAGGGCCAGTAAAGCATGGGCTATATAATGATTTTCGTAAGTTAAGTAACTACCATTCCACTTATTTAACCTTAAATCATCATATTCTGGGAATACTTTAGCTGGCAAAATATGATGTAATGCAACTCCTCTATTCCTTGATCCTAGATTATTCTCTTTACAAAAGACTATATACTGTTCTAGGAATTTATTGTCTATTACCTCAAGTGTCCTTAATTCTTGTTCTATTTTCATGATTATGCTCCGAATGTTAAATTCAGATAAACGAAGTCCGACGTTCTGTTTATCTTTTTAATATTTATATATTTTTATATACCCTATCCCAGAACGTCGGTGAACAAAATAGGGTATATAAAAATATATAAATATTATCTGTATTTATATTATTATACTATATAATTACTTAATTTCCTTCATTTCCTTCATTTCCTTCATGACTTAATATTTCATAGGACACCAATCTTCACCATAATTTTCTTCATAATAGATTTCTTTTTCTGATATAATTCACACCTTAAAGTCTCATTTTTGCCTGATGGCTCCCATGCTTCGTGACTATGTCTGCCTTTATGATCATAGGTATATATTGTGTTTTCAGGATGCTTGCAGGATTCAGGAATGTCAAAATTCCCCCAGTCATAATAGGACTCCTTATAAAATTCACAATCTTTACAGAATACAGGTTCTGAAGGCAATACGAAACCTTGGATTGCTGTTCTACAATCCTCTTCGGTCTCGCTTGGTTTGTTCTCATTTTTTGTATAAAATTCTGTCTCATTTACCTTAATCATTTTTCGCATCCTTCATATCCCATGATGCATTCAGAACCTTAAGCAAAAATTCATTCAGTGCAGTTTTATCAGGAGATTTTGGAAGGCTAGATTTTAGTAAAAGAACATCTACCTCATCCAGAATATCCTTGATTTCGTCAATAACAGTCTGAACATCATACTTACCTTCCTTGATTTCTCGAAGATTTTGAGCATCCTTCAATGGGAATTTAATAAATTCTGTCTGAAGGAGTTCTTTGGTTTCCATCGCAACTCTTTTTGCGTGCGAGCATGCTTTCCAATCTGTCTTTGACTCTGTCTTGGCAGTGCTGATGGTACGATTGCCAAACTGACTGTATAGTTTCATGACCCTTTCGATGAAATATTGACTTGAAACATTGCCTTCAAATGATTTCCCTAAAATTGAAATGTATTCTATTTCATCATATGAACCTGAACCTCTTGGTCCTGGTGCCATGATAAATTTGATATATTTGTACTCTTTAGCCTTGATAAATCTTTTCATGCTATCAAAAAGCAAATCACCGATTTTGTCAGATTTACTGACAACTTCAGTAGGAATGGTATTAAAAAATTCTTTTACGAATGAATCTAATTCCTCATATCTAGCACCCTTGATACCAAACTTTTTCGTTTGACCTAGCGCGTACCCAATAAAAGATTTCATATCAGAATTTAGAAACATTTTATAATTTTCTTTTATCATATCCATCTCTGGTGTTTTGTATATGATGTTATGTTCTGAAAATGCAGAAAATATAACATCGATTGCACCAGTCTCAGATTTTGATAATTGACTGAAAAAATTGTAAATGTTAGTGCCATCAAAATCTATATCTTCTGAAGTATTTTTTTCCTTGGTGCTTTTCCCTACCTTGATTGCACTTTTATCCTGTTTCAAAAGGACTGAATCCTTTGAAGGAATGTAGATAAATTTGTAGTCGGTATCAGAATTTTCATTGTCTGTACCATAAAGTTTTGAACCCGATAATGTTACATAAATAACCTTAACATCATTTTCTAATTCTATTCTTTTTATCGTCTCTTTCATCTCTTTATCCTTTATATTTTCTTATAGTATTATTATAACACAAGGCTCCTTAATGGATACTTAAATTCGATGATGGCTATGTCAGATTGTTCCCCGAGAATCATCAAAATCCTCAATATCATCAGGCTCATAAGGTTCAGCAGAAGGATATTCAGAGTATTCAGAAATTATTTTCTCATATCTCTGAACATTAATATTATTTTGCTCCATAAGATTTAGGACAAGTTCATCATGTTTCTTTTTATTCATCATAAAACCTAAAACAAAATTATACATTTCATCGCTCGTATTTGAAAAATGGATAGCTTCAGATTCATGCACCAACGTGTAATGCTCTCCATTATAATCTATGTAAAAATCATTATCCTCTAAAAATTCTTTAAAAATTGCTCTTCGTTTATTATCCACCATAACCGTCTCCCTTTCCTAATATAAAGTCGTATTTTCTATTATTTATTTTTGAAAGCAAATTATGAACCAAATCTATACTCTTAGGGCAGTAGATAAACACAACCTCTTTTGGGCCAATGTCAAATGACATATCTTTCAGGATATAATATAGTCCTCCGATAATATTTAATCGTTCCTCAAATTCATAAATGTTATGATAATGGTCATTCTCACCTTGAAGGCCACTGAAAATATATTCCTGAATCACTGGAGCATTATCACCAAAAACTTTACAAAAGTCAATAGTTTTCTTTGCTATCAGTTTTTCTGCTTTTGAATGTAAAGCATTCCTTACATCTGATTTCAGTTTTCCTGGTTTTATTGCTAAGAATTTTTTTGAGAGTTCCATTATTTCAGTTTTGAATGCATACGTGATTCCTTCATCTAATCGAGAACTTGTAATATTTGAGCCATTGCCAGCATCTGTGAAATCTTTTGAGCCATATTCTTCAGTGGTGAGAATTATTGAAGGCTTAGTTCCCTGCATATTAAAGTATATGCCTTTTTTCATCATTTCTTCTGAATTTTTAAAACCTCCTTCAATATCAACGGTTTTTGCTAGCATCAAAAAGTTATTCTGAATCATCTCTTTTTGTGTTTGAACATATTCTTTATATTCATCAGGAATATCATCTCCATATTCCTTTACGATACCTTGTCTTTTTTGCTCTAACATGATCAGTTTGTCATATTCTGCTTTAGAATTATTTAGCAATTTTTGTTCTTTGCTTATAAATATGTTTTTTATCTTAGATAACATGTTAGTCTCCTATTTTAATAATTCAGAAAAAGCGTCCGTTATTGTTTCCATTTGTTTCATCATTTTTTCAAATTTTTCAGTATCTACAGAATTCAAAGAGTCAATTCTTTTATTCCAATTATCTAATGTACTTGATACTGTATTTCCTAATTTAGCAATATCATCATTTGTTTGTTTCTGAATTGCCTTAGTCATAATCTCAAAGTTAGTTTTTTGAACATTTATTTGACTGTGGATTTCTTGCATTTGTTGTGCTATATCGCCTTGAATTTGGTTATAGAATTCATTCCTGATTTCTTGTTCTCTTTGAACCTCAGATAGTGTTTTTGTTATGAGGTCATATCTGATTTTGTTTGCTTTAATTGATTGAATTACATCATCTGATTGAGTATAGATTTCTTCGCCTGTTTTGAAGATGATACAATGCTCATCTTCGCCTTTTGTGATTTTCTGAATATCTTCATAATAATAAGTGGTATCACCACCCTCAAACGAAGTAATTTTTTCTAATTCCTCAGGAGATAATTCCTGTAATTCCTCTTTTGTGTAAAATGCTTTCATTATTCATCTCCTGATGCTTGAACTGCTTGAACTGCTTCTTCAGAAACACCTATTTTTAAACCTAATGCTTTTGCTTCAGCGTTTCTTCTTAACTCGATTTGATTGCTTGTGTCAACTTCAATTTGTTTTAGAGTTTCATAATTTTTCACTGTAGTCTGAATATGTTTAACTCTTGCTTGTGTTAATGTTTTATTAAAATCTTCATTTCTTTTTGCAGATTCTTTATAGAATTCAATATCTGTGCCATCTGAAAGTGATTTTGTAACATCAACAATAAGGTTCTGAATATTATTTGTTGAAGTCCTTGTAATTTCATTACTTAAATCTTCTAAAGTATTCATCATTTCCACTGCATCTTTAATGCTGTTAATTGTACCAACAATATTCAAAGAGTTACTCAGAGTATTTTTTAAAGTTGGCAAAGTTTTTGAGATTTTAATCATTAAGTTTTCCATTAACTCAATAATGAAGTTTACTTGATTATAAATCATCTCTTTTGAGATACGGTCTTGAGATTGTGCGATAATGCTCATATCCAATGCTCTCATTTTATCAGCTGCAGATGGAGGATTTTGAATAATTTCATCAACTTTTTTGATATAAACTTGAAGTTTTTGTTCTTGCTCTATAAGATTATCTCTCATATTTTCTGCCATTGCTGTTAGTTCGATAAGTCTTTTTTTCTTAGTTTCAAAACTTTCAAAAATTCCTTCAAGGACTTCCTTAACGCCAGAATCTTTCATGTATTGAACCTGAACTTCTTGAACCTTATCCTTGGCCCAGTTTCCTATCAATGGAAGTGATGTAAGTTGGTTATATGCTTGCTCTCTCACAGATTTTTTCTCTCCTGAGGCAAATGATGTCAAATATTGTTTAGCTTTGATTACCTCATCTGATATTTCATTTAATTCATCCATTTTTATATTGCTTGACAAATTATCATTAGCAACTTCCATATCTTTAATAAAAGTGTTAAATTCAATTTCCAATTCTTGAACTGAATTTTGAGGTTCCGGTGATCCCTTAGTGTCTGATACCATTTCTACTTCTACGATTTCCACTGCGTTTCCTTCATTAATTGACATATTCTATCCTTCTATTCTTTTTAATTACTATAATTATAACCAAATAAACATTAAATTATGCTTAAATTATATGTATTTTTTGTTTTTATTTTTCTTTGCTTGCTCTGAAGATTCTGAAGATTCTGAGTTTTTCATGCTTACCGAAATTAAAAAAAATATTCCAGCCAATAATCCTAATGCCCCAACTATAATTGTAAATACCATATTTTCTCCTTTATAATATATTATAGCATAAAAATTCTTAATTTTTTTCTTTATAAATAAGATTAAAGAATATAAGGAGATTATATATGAATGTTCCATTAAATGAGAATTTTTTAAATGAAAAAGACATTAGGTTTGAGGCTTTACAACAACTTAGGGATATACAAGCAGGACTTGTTGGTGTCTCTTTTCTGCCAGTATTAGCCATTATGAGACCTGAAAATGAATATAGGAAAGATGTGATAGGATTTCAAGATGAACTTGATAAAGTGGTACTAAGTGTGCAGAATTTTATCTCGAAAGTCAAGAATGATGTAGATTACTCTTCTGAAGACACTGAGGATGCTGATAGTGCTGAAGATACTGAAGATACTGAAGATACTGAAAAGGAACCCAAAGAGGATGATGCAGAAGAGGATACTGAAGAGGAAGATGACAAAAAACCCAAAAAACCTGAAGATTCATCAGAACCAAAAGAATAAATAACAGAAACACATAAACATAAAAAAGGAGAATATAAATGATAAAATTTAAAGAATACCAAATGCTTCAAGAAAGCATAAAAATGACTGAGGATATGGAAGACAAAATTGCTTTGCTTATGTACATGGCAGAAAATGATGAGATGATCAATGAATCTTATGATTTAGAGAATCTTACAGAGGCTCATGAAGAAATGATTATAGAAGGAGTTAATGATTGGCTATCAAAAGTGGGAATGAAACTTCATAAAGGAAAAGGTTTAATAGATTATTTTCTGCAATTTACTAAAGGTGCAGGAAAATTAATTATGGCCGCTATAAAAAATGATAAAGAAAAAATAAAAGAAATCGCTGATGGATTCAAAAAAGAAGAAGTAATTGACTTTTTGCTTAAATTGGATATGGCTACTATGCATATAGTTACTGGTCCCATTCACTTAATAGATTCTGTAACTGGTTGGGATTTAATGGCTAACATTAAACATGCCGCGGAAGGAGCTAAAGATAAACTTAAAGCTTTTTATGATGCAATGCAAAAAGTAAAAGATAGTATACAATCTGTGCTTGGTGGTGACAGAAAGAAAAAAATGATGAGAGTGGCGACAAACTTAGAATATAATATGCCAGACGTGAAATAATAGTATTATAAATATTATTGGAGTATATAAAGTGCTCCATAACATAAGGAGAAGAAATGTATAATTTTGGAAAAAGAAGCAGACAAAGACTTGATACATGTCATCCAGATTTGATAAAAATTATGGAAGAGGTAATCGAGATTTATGATTTTAGTGTCCTTGAAGGTCTAAGAACAGTGGAAAAACAACAAGAATATTTTGAAACAGGTAGAAGTAAATTAGATGGAGTTCATAAACTATCTAAACATCAAGACCATGGAGATGGATTATCGCATGCAATTGACATTATGCCATTCAAAAAAGGAACAAACGCATTTTCTGGGAAACAAAAAGATAAGGCAAGATTTTACTTTTTGGCAGGAATTGTAAAAGGCATAACAGCAAAATTACTTCAGGAAGGCAAGATTTCTCATACGATTAGATGGGGTGGAGATTGGGATTCTGATGATATTTTTGATGATCAGAACTGGGATGATCTACCGCACCATGAGCTAATAAAGATTTAGGAGATAACATGAAACGATGTAATTTTTGTGGTTTAGAAAATGCTGAGGTTACCATACATAAATTTAAGCCTGTGTCAATATCAGGCTGGATAGGGTATATATTAACATTGGGATTATTAAAGCACAGATTATGTCAGACATGTAACTCAAGAATTTTTAGAAAATTAGACAGAAACAAATAGGAGAAAATAAAATGAACAAAATAAGAACATTTAAAGAATTTGCAGAAATTATAGAGAAGGCAGATGACAATGGTGGATTTGAAAAATTTAGTGCAGAGGCAATAAAAAATATCAATTCCATGATAGAATTTGGCAGAAAAACTGCTGAACTTGATAATTCCGCTCTAAATTCTTTGCTTGATGCTATCAAAGGAATTCACAAAGGCGAAGATGTCATTAGGAAGGCTATAACTCCTGAGGATCCTGAAGACAAATCTAAAGCAGAGCCTAAAAAGGAATGGTAAATGGCAAATGGCTTACAAAACACACAAAAAATACAAGGAATATTTGACGAATTAAGGGAAGCTAATGGAGGCATTGAGGTCTCTGAAGTCCTTAAAGATAAATACCTTAAACAAATTGATACACCAAAGAATCAGGAAGGCTATTATCTTGATGCCTTCGGAGAACGAATTTCATTCAATGGCATTCGTCAACTCAAAAAACCTTACACAAAATTAAACCTGAATAACAGACAACAGCAAGAAATCTTAAAATGTCAATCAGATTATTTTTATTTTCGTAGAAATTATTGTAAAATCCTAACAAAATCTGGCATCGGTAGACCTGAACCTAGGCAATATCAGGAAAGGCTCGAAAATGAACTGGTGAAGGGTGATGATGTTCTTGCATTCTTCCCTAGGCAAAGCGGAAAAACCGTCACGATTGCGACATTTTTATTGTGGAAAGCTTTAACGATGCAGAATATCAACATTGGTATTGCCGCCAATGTTGTCTCGCTGGCACAAGAGGTTCTTGACAAAATCAAAAAAATCTATATCGAAATGCCTATATGGTTGCAGCCAGGCTTAATGTCATGGAATAAGCAATCAGTGGAATTTGATAACGGAAATAAAATCATGATTTCGGCAAGCAATTCAGATGCATTCAGGGGTTTCTCATTGTCTATACTCTATGTTGATGAGGTTTCATTTATCAGGAACAATCTCTGGGAAGAATTTATGGATTCCGTTATGCCGGCAATGGCCGCAATACAGGGGGCTCAGGCAATTTTTTCGAGTACAGCAAACGGACTGAATCACTTTTTTCACATGGTAGAGGGCGCAAGAAAAGGCGAAAATGGATATAATCTCTGCGAAGCCAAATGGCAGGAAGTTCCTAGGTGGCATAAGGATGGTAGGATAAAAACACCTGATGAATTCAAGGCTGAACAGGTTGCCAAAAATGGACTTACCCACTTTAATCAGAATTTCGGTAATGAGTTTTTGGGGTCATCGCACACATTGATTTCTGGCACAACGCTTAAAAACATAAAATTTATGAAGGACGAAGACATCATTTTCAATTCGCTTTTTGAAGGATTGAGAATTTTCGAAGAACCTAAACCGGGCCATAATTACATTCTGACATCAGACCCAAAACAGGATGGGATAGACAGCATCGGATTGCATGTTATTGATGTTACGAACATACCATTCAAACAGGTTGCTTCAGCCAAAATTGAAGAAAGTTTCATGATAATCCCGAATAGGGTTTTCGATTTAGGTCATCATTACAATGACGCATATATTGTTCAGGAGAATAATGTTGAGGCAAGCCTCATAAACACCCTTCATGATCAACTCGAATATGAAGGAGAGATTTTCAGGGAAAGGAAACCTTCGGGGAAAGGTTTCAAAAATATTTGGGGCATCAGAACAACGACCAAAACCAAGAAAATGATGACATCATTCCTCAAAAAATTTGTGGAAGAAGGTCTCCTGGAAATCAATGATAAAAGGACACTCGATGAGATGTTCAATTTTATTGAGAGAAAAAATGGTACATATGCTGCCGAAGAGGGCTACGCCGATGACCTGGTCATGTCCCTAATGCTAGTATTTGCTCCATTTTTCGATATAAAAAATTGGGACAACTTCAAAGGTTTTAGCGAACTTATAGAAAAAAAGAAAGAGGAGAGGGAAAATGAAGAAAGAGAAACTGCAGATTTCTTAGATTTAGGTTTTAGTTCTGAAGAAACTACAGAATCTCCGTTTACGGAAGGACTATGGAATAATGATCCTGGTTTTGGTATGAATGCCATGGAAGCATATAATCAAGAAATGGATGATAGGGGCTGGTAGTTTATAAATAATTCAAACAATGGAGGCCCACATGAAAAGTTTTAGGGAAATGGCAGAATTGTCAGAAGGATTATCATACAAAATTAATCCTGATGAAGTCCTTAAGTTTAAAGGCATAGAAAATTATAAAATGACAGTGAAAGGTGATGTTATGTTATACCATGACGAAAAAACCAATGATGCTATCTTTACACTGGATACAAAGAAAAATAAACTTGTGGTCCTAAAACAGGGCTGGCAGTTAATGAATGTTAAAAGAGGTTATTAATGGTTAATTTTAATTATAGCACTGACGATTCACTAGACAAAGAATATGAACTTGCAAGAAATATGGCTGCAGAGGTCATAAATATGTACGGTATTAGGATAAAATATTTGATAACAGAAAAAATTCATCAAGATAATATTTTCGGAGAATTTTCACATATCAAGGTTGACAATGATAATGTGCATGAATTTTTCGTTAAGCCCGAGGAAACCGACCAATGGGGAGGAGAAGGGGATTTATTTAGCAAATTTGGCCTTCAAAACCTAGACACCATTGCCGTGTTTGTGTCCAGGGAGGATATGGAAAAAATTCATCCTGAAATTGTACAACGTGAGGGCAAAGCAACGATTGAGAATCTGCCACACGGAAACCTTGTGGTTTTCGATAGCAACAAAATCATGGAAGTCACTGACATGAAACTAGCAGGAGATTTTGGTGGTAGGAATAATGTTTACGACTCAAATCTTACAAAAAATGTTTATAAACTGACACTCAAAACATACATTGCAAACAGAGATGATTACAGTGCTGCAGAGGATATTTCAAATTCTGATGAGGTTCAATATGAAGATTTCGGTAACCTTGATTCAATTTTTAATGGTGAAGAGGAAAATCGAGAGGAACAAAATCATAGAGCCGAAGAGGAAATTCTTGAGGATGAAACGATATACCCTAATGAGGTCAGAAAAAAGGCAGTAAGAGAAAAGGAAGAAAACCCATTCGGAGATTTCGGATAGGAAAAATATAAATAAAATAAAAAGGATAACAAATGTCTAAAAAAGATAGCAAAATACCAATGGAAATGAGTTTAGAGGATGGAAATAGTGCAGAGCAATTAAGGAATATCCTTGAACAAAAGGCCAAAGAAAAAATGCAAATGGAGAACCTCCCTGGTTTAAATATTTTAAAAAAATCAAAATTCTACTACGGAAATAATGGAGAATTAAGAGAATGTATAGCAGTTTATAATGGTTTCGCTATTATGATCAAACAAGAAAAAATCAAAGAAGACTTAAACGACAAAGAGGTTAATATGTTTCCTTCGTTGGTTACTCTTAAAGATTTGAAGAAAATGAAAAAAGTAAATGGAAATATTATCAGAAAGCTAAACCCAAATAGCATTCATGATTTTGAAAAAATGGCCCTTTTGGTTAAAGTTATTGAAGAGATTGATAAAGGAATATAATGAGATTATACTATAAGAAAAATTGGTTCGGTGCAATTTTAGGCTTAGATTATATTTCTAAAGAAAATGCTTTTAATTATAAAATTCAAAAAAAATTTACTAAAAAAGTTTCTATATACAAATATGGTTTCATAATTGAAAAAAATATTGAAAAAATAAAAATAGGACAAATTTATGATCCTATAAATGATGAAGTTATTGAAGGCAATGTGCAGGAGAGTTTTGCTGATGTATATGCATTGCAGTGGAAATACCCTTTTTACAAAAAAGATTTTTCATTAAAAGAGGTATCCCCCGCTGACGATTATCACGAGTATTCTATTCGGGAGAATTAGTAGGAAAATATAAATTTTTGAGTTGCTGTTTTCTAGGTTTAAATAATAATTCGATGCTATTCATAATCTCCTGTTGATTTTTTGATGTTTCAATATTTTTTAATTGAACCCAAGTAGCCGACCATATCTCTTTTTCCTGAAAGTGGAAAGGGAGGTGCTGATATTTAGCCCAATCAACCAAGAAAATTCCTACATCTTTTCTAGGAGATTTTTGATAAAAATAATCTTC
>Ga0256828_1001879_pt1 | contig 12891 bp, 13 predicted proteins | sample CV88metaG_FD_185993 | JGI IMG/M metagenome (GOLD analysis project Ga0256828, IMG submission 185993) | Hydrothermal vent microbial communities from East Pacific Rise, Pacific Ocean - CV88 | ecosystem: Environmental > Aquatic > Marine > Hydrothermal vents | place: Pacific Ocean: East Pacific Rise... | reverse complement strand
GCTTCAGCAGGAGCCATAGCCATGAAAACTGTAATGGAGCGTCTTTCAAGCTATGAGAATCGTCCACTAGTTTTAGCTGTAACAGCTTTGACCTCTTTCGACGAAGAGAACTTCTCTCTTATATATGAAAAGGGAATTAATGAAAAAGCAGAGCAGTTTGCAAAAATGAGTCATGAAAATGGTCTCGATGGTGTGGTTTGTTCGACCTTTGAAAGTAGAGCCATAAAAAATGCCACTTCAGAAGAGTTTTTAACACTTTGCCCTGGCATAAGACCTTTTGGTGAAGATGCAGGAGACCAACAAAGAGTGGCTACTTTAGAAGTAGCCAAAGAAGAGGGGGTAGACTTTCCAGTGATTGGTCGTCCTATCTATAAAGATGAAAACCCCGTAGCAAAAGTAGAAAAAATCTTAGCGATTATATAAGCTCTACTGAAAAAGGTTATTGAAAAACTCTTTAACCTTTTTTTGCTCTTTCTCTCCTATACCCAACTCTTTAAGTTTATCGCTATGTTTGTCTATGGCATTGTTAACCTCTCTTTGAATAAACTTCGATGAGTCTATACTTATTTCAGGGTCAGAGATATCACCTATGATTTTTCCTCCAACATCTTTCTCTTTTACCTCGATGCTGTAGTGTGCATCTATGTAGTTTTTACTGCTGTCTATAAATGCTGGTGAAACTTTTATAAGTGTCTTACTGTTTTTGGCTATAAAGTCAAAATCTATACGCTCCTCTTCTATGGTTGCAGTGAGGTTACTCTCTTTAAATTTCTCTTTGGTTAGGTCAAGACCATTAAAGTTTTTGACCAGCTCTATAAAGTCGTTGGGCAAGAGTTGTGCATCGAGTAGTGTACTAACAAAAACACCTCTTTTTTCTACTAAGTTGTACTCACCTTCGCCTATAACCGATGCTTTAAATACCGATGGATAATGAAGTAGAGCCATGATTTTTTCAACAGAGAGTTTGTCCATTTGTAGTTTGGCATGTTCGTTGTCTACTTGAAACTTTAACTCGCCATCTAACTCTTCTGTTTTCCCTGTAATACTAAGCTCTTTACCTTTTAGTTTTACTTCTCCTCTTAAGAACATAGAACCATAGAGCTTCTGTTTGGTTATGGGTTGCAGTGTACTAAGGTCACTGATGTTTACATCGTAAGCCATTCTAAGCTTTTTATCTGAAATACTATAGTCCCCCACAGCATGACCTTGTGCATCGACTTGTTCTTTGAGTTCTATGTTTTTATATTTAAAGTCCTTGAGTGCGAGTTTGTAGTTGATGTTAAAGTTCTGCATAAGAAGAGAGTAACTTCCCACTACGTCAATGGTAGAGGTTTCATTATATATAAGGGTGGCATCTACTTTGTTAATGTCCAGAGAGAAGTTTTTTAAAACAACATGCTCCCCCTCATCAAGCTGTTCATTTATAAGCTGCTCTAAATGAGGCTTTGCCAGTGCATTTCCCTTATCGTTAAAGAGTAAAAATGAGATGACTATAACGATAAGAAGCAGAAGAAGATAAAAGTTATTTTTCATAAGAGACCTTTTTATTACTTTTGTAATGGGTATTATAATATAAAAAAATATTGGTTGTTTTAAATTTTTGTGATGTAAGGGTAATATTGGGGTATTAGAGTGTGGGCATACTGCCCACGGTTTATAACTCTTTTAAATAAACTTCTACTTCTTCTTTTTTTAGGTGTAAAAGTTCAGCTATTTTTTCGCTGTCACAACCCATGGCTGAAAAAGCTTTTATAGAAAGTTTAATGGTTTCTGCTTTTCCTTTTTCAATTCCTTTTTGTACACCTTCTTGGATTCCTGCTTTTAATCCAATCTGATAAAATGGTGTTTTTTCTACATCTACTGTATACATTTTAACTCCTTTTTCTACTTCTTTTTCTAAATTTCTATTGGTTGATAGAACGTTAACCATTTTTAAATAGTTTTTATAGTTCTGTCCTGTACTTAGCTCTCTAAGCTTTTTTATGATGGTATTTACTACCATCTGTTTCTCTTTTCCTTCAAAGTCACAAAGTATCGCGAGTACTATGGCTGAAGGGTCATTGCTTTGTAAAAATGATTCACAAGGAATGTTTATAATGTCTATTATATCATAACTATAATCAATTTTATCTCGTTCTATTTTTGCTCTCATGGAACATTTTGCTTTACCAATGTAGAGAATATATTGCCTAATAGTATACTTATCATTATATTCAAAATAGATGTCACTGTAGTAACGTAACATACGTTGGTGCATCTTTGCATGGTTGTTATTTTGAATCTCTATATGAACAATCTCATTACCATTTTTAAAGAGTAGGTCGGCATCTCGTTTTTCGATGCGTGTAAACTCTTTATCTATCAGTTCCATATCATCATGAATTTTAATATGTAGTATATGTGTGGCAACATCTCTTGCAATATATTTGAGAAGCTCCTTACTAATAATATCTTTTTTCATAGTCAACCTTTGTAAGATATGTAAAAGTTTAACATTTAAACACAAAATAGCATAGAAATATGGCAAATTGTCATATTTTTGAAGAATCTAATGTGATGTAAGCGTGAAATCTTTAATACTAGCTATTTCATTATGTTTTAATATTTAGATTTTTTTAATTTTTTGTGCTTTTTTTCTTTTAAATGTTTATTAATAAGTTTTTTTGATTGATGATTGTAGAGGATTTTATTATAATAGATGTTAGAAATTTCAAAAAAGGAAAAACTTGAAATACTATGAACTGATATGCACGGCATACATAAAAAAAGATGTGAGTTTCAAAGACAGTTTTGAAGTCATATCTAAATATATTAGTTTCTCTATGGCTCAAAACCAAGAGCTAAAAGAGTTACACGATAAAGAGCGAGTCTATAAGCACTATGCTTTTGGAAACTTTTATCCTATAGAAAAAGAGAGAGTCTATAAAAAAGGAAACAGTTACCAGTTCCGACTTCGCTCACCCAATGAGTCTTTTATAGATAAACTCTCACAAACTTTACGACAAAACATAGACAATCCAAATTTTTTAACTGTTGAAGTGAGTAAAAAAGTAGTAAAACAGTTTTTTATTTCAGAGCTTTACTCTGTTACTCCTGTGGTGGTGACATCAGGCAAGAGACTCTCTTGGACGATAGAGCGTGATGGCGACATTATGAAACTGCAACGGCTTTTGCACGATAACCTAGAGAAGAAATATAATTATTTTTATGGAGAGAAACTAAAGGCTGAACAGAACTTTGTACAGCTTTTAGAGATAAAAAATCGAAAAGCTCAACGAATTTGGACAACCAAAGAAGATAAAGGGAAGAAGGTCTCTTTTCATTTTATAGGTAATAAGTTTAGAATCGTTCCCAATGAGGATGAGGTTTCGCAAAAGTTGGCATTTTTGGCTTTGAGTTGTGGGCTTGGGGAGAAGAATAGCTTTGGTGGGGGATTTTGTATTGCTAAAGGGTTGAGGTTATGATTAAAGAGATTGTTGATATAGGAAGAGTATCAAATAGATTGGGTTCGGTTTTTACTTTTAAAAGAGTACCTGAATTTTATGTAGAAATATTTTTAGAAAAAAATGGTAAATCTTTTAATTTTATTTCAAATTCCAAACCAAAAGAAATAGAGGATAGAGAACTATATTTGGACTATGGACTATTTAGTGGTAAGAGTGGTAGTAATCTCTTCATGTTACCATCATCTTTCATGATAAATCTTACTTGTGATTACTCTAAATTAGAAGAATCTCGTATAGAGTTACAGAAAGATATAGAAGATAAAAAACTTTTAAAAAAGATTGAAACTCAATATAAAACTGAATACACAAAGTTTAAGAAGGATACTGAGCAGTTTGAAAAAATAATTGAATCTGGAGATAAAGTACTTATAAAATTTTTCGAAGAGTTGAGAAAAGAGAAACTTAATGATTGTAAAGAAAGAATTATCTATGAAGTAGAGAAAAAGGATTTTAAAACTAAAAAAGATAAAGCTCAATATAAAAAAGAGTTAACAGCTAGGTGTAATAATAGATATAAAAAAGGTAAAAAATATAAGTTACTGAATTATTTACAGACAATATCTAAAATAATACTTAATAATAGTGAGGAGATTATCAAAATAGCAGATATATGTAAAAAATATATTTTAGCAAAAGATAGTAATATGAAAATAGATAGAGTTCCTGTCATTTTAAGGCTAACAAACAAACAAGGTAAACCATATTTTCTTCATGAAAAATATTTTATATTTAAGATGTATGAGAAGCTTATATTTAATAATTCTGCACAAAAATTAAAAACAGAAGAGGAGAGAATTTGTAATATTTATCATAAAAAAGAGAAATTGTTTGCTCCTAAAAGTAGTTTTTACTATGCTTATTCTCTTGATAAGGTAAATGTATATCCTAATTTAAATAAACAAGAGACTCTAAACCTTTTTAATCTCTCATACAAAGCATATATTGATTTTTTGGGAGGTAGAACTTTTTTAGAAATTTATAATAATTTCTATTTTATGGGTTTAAATAGTTATGTAACAGCCACAAGCTTAAATGATGAAAGTTTAAAAGAGTTTCAAAATGATATTAGAGAGTCAAAAAGAAATTTAGATAGTTTAGTCAATTTAATAGACAAAAATAGGCAAAATCGTTTTGATATATTGCTAAATTTTTATTTTTTTGAACCTACAAAGACAGGTAATAATATTGTAGAGTATGTTAAAGACATTATTCCATCAAATTTGGTTCAAAATATTAAGTTATTCAAAACTTTGAGAGATGATTTTTATAAAATTAAGTTTAATAAAAATTTGCAATTTAATTGGCAACAGCATATTTATAATATATATTATAAAGATATTCATAAAAAATATAGAACTTCACTATTTAGACAAATTGCACTAGGTGATACAGTTAACCGAGAAAGATTAATGCAAATAATAAATGAAAATATGGAGTTTGGAGTTAATAAAAGAGAAGATGATGATATTATTAAAAAGGGTAACTTTCCAAGATATAATGCATTTTATTATATTCAAAATGGAAAAGAAAAGAGAAAAATAATAGCGATAGAACATCTAATGTTTTTAGACTGGTTAAATAAAATAAATAAAGGAGAGATAAAAATGAGTAAAGATGAAAGAAATAGAGAGCTTTTTGTTGGTAAAAGTTATGAAGAGAGACTTGAATATTTTTTAGAAAATGGAAATTTAGTAAAAGATTCAAACTCGATGAAAGTAGGTGTTTGTGTAGGTTTATCAGTTAATATTTTGAGTTGGACACTTTCAAGTTATGATAAAAAGACTCTTGCATTTGTAAGCAAAAGAGTTGAGAGAAATAATTTAAATTCAGTTCAAATTTTTATGAATGAAATTTTTTCAAAAACAAAATTTCAAGAGTATGAAGGATTACAGAGTGTAAATATAAGATTGGCTACTATGCAAATGTTAGGATTAGACAATAGTTCGTTTAATAAAGATGAGTTTATATTTGGACTTTTTTTGGGTAGTGAACTCTATCAAAATGTAAAATCAGAGAAAGACCCTAAACCAAATAATAATGAAAATGAAGGAAAAGATAATGAGCAACCAAAAACAGGAGAATAAGATGAATAAAAGAGAATTTTTATTTTTATATGATGCAAAAGATTGTGTTCCTAATGGAGACCCATTTACAGGAGAACAGAGATATGACGAAGATACACAAACAGCACTTGTATCAGATGTGAGATTAAAGAGATATATTCGTGATTTTATAGATGATGGTTATGAAGATGAGATAGTATTTTATTCAGATAAAGATGGTAAAAAAACAACAGGTTCAAGAGCAATGGAGCTATCTGCTGAAATGAAAGAGATAAAAACTACAAAATCTACAAAAGAGGTTTTAGATACAGTTGAAAATTTAAAACAACTAAAAGAAAAATGTATAGACATTAGACTTTTTGGAACAGTAGTAGCAGGAAAAGAGGGTCAATATAATACCCAAGCAACTGGTGCAGTTCAATTTAAGATGTTCAATAGAACTCTAAATAAAGTCTTTTTACCAACAACACAAAATACTACTATTATGCCTAGTAAAGATGGTAATGAACAAGGTTCAATTGCAACTTTTAGTTATCTGCCTTATGGATTATTTTCTTGTGTAGGATATTTTAATCCAACAACAGCAGTTGAAAATGGCTTAAAAGAAGAAGATTTAGAAAAGATGAAAATCGCTCTATGGAATGAGATTAATACAAAAAATACTCGTTCTAAAACAGGACAGCAATCAAGATTATTGGTAGAAATCGAGTATAACGATGATTACTATAATATTCCTGATATTGAGTACTCTATACGATTGGAAAATGAACAAAAATTTAAATATAGAAAGTTTGAAGATATACAAGAAGATTTAAATTATAGTAAATTAGAAGAGTTTTTGAATAAGTCAGAATCTTTGATTGAGAGTGTAAATATATACATAGATAGTTTTTCATTTGAAAAAGACTTTTTAGAGTTAAATGAAGACTTAAAGAAAAAGACAAAATATTTTACTATAAAAGGTAAAGAGATAAAAGGGGTATAAGATGGAGGCAATAAAAATTAGACTTAGTGGAGATTATGCTCTATTTAAAAAGCCTTATGCCAATAACCAACCACAATCATTTATTATACCTCCTAAAACTGCTATTTTAGGAATGATTGGAGCTATTATGGGGTGGAGTAAGAGTGATTACATTGATATGCTTCCTTTTGATACTTTTAAATATGGTGTTCGATTGATAACATCTAAAATTAAAAAAGATTTGATTGGTATCAATCTTATGCAGGGGAAGAGTGCAAAATTTACTTTTAATAAAAATCCTTTACGAAATCCACCAGATAGAGGTCAAAGAAGCCCCACACGATTTGAGTTTTTAAAAGATATGGAGTGGGAGATATTTCTAATAATAGATGATAAAGAGATAGAGAGTGAGCTTTTTGATAGATTACTCTCTAAAAAGTTTGTCTATAATCCAAATTTAGGACTTCAATCTCTTTTTGCCAAGATAGAGTGTAGTAAAGATGATTTGATAAATTTAGAAATAGCAAAAGAGGTAAATGATAATATTTATACCTCTTTTGATAAAAATTTGATTAAATTTAAAATAACAAAACCAGTTGCATTTTATAATGAATTAATACCTGTAGCTTTTGAAAAAGATAGAAGCTTACCTCAAACAAAAGAGATGATAAGCTTTGTTGGCGATTATGCGATAACCATAACAAATAAAGAAGATTTACAAGAGAAGTTGTACCAAGATGATGCAGACAGACTTTATCAACTCATTTAATCTTATCTCTCATACAGAACCACAAAGAAAGCTTGTGGTTCATTTAGATGATGTTTATCAAAGAGCAAAGAGACGGTTTGATGAGATTAATATCAACTTTGAATTTTTAAAAATATCACAAGAGGAGTTTGAAGAACTTTTAAAAATAATAGTCTATTGTCATGATTTTGGAAAATCGTCTATATACTTTCAAGAAAAATTATTTAAGGAGAAGATTACTCAAAAAGAGAAAAGACTCTCCGAACATGGACTTATATCTGCATTTTTTGGCTATTTTATTGCTATAGAAAAGTTTGATAAACGATTAGCTTCTTTTGTTTTTATGGCTATTCGCTATCATCATCTAAATTTGGATAATGCAGAGGATATGCAAAGAGTTGATGATGAAGATATTTGGAAAGTATTAGATATTTATGATGGGGTTAAAATAAATAGAGAAGAGATAGATAGATTATATAGCTATTTTTTAGATACTGATAATATTACAGAAAAATTTGGACTTTTTTTGGAAGAAAATTTTCCAGAAGATGATATTGAAAACCTTATGATGTATTTTTACTATAAACCAAAGTATGAAGAGAGTGATATTTTTATATTTATGACTCTTTTTTCATTATTAATTTATGCAGATAAGCAAGATGCAATTTTTAGAGATAAAGAGATTTTATCTATTGATAGTTTGAATTTTGATTCTAACAAAGTTGAGGCATTTAAAAATGCCTATTTTAAAAATAGAGAAAAGACCCCTCTTGATGAGACTAGAGAGAAAATTTATCAAGCGTTAGTAGAGGAATTTAGAGATGAAAAGATAAAAAATAAAAGTCTCTTTTTTGTTAAACTTCCAACAGGAGCAGGAAAAACTCTACTGCTTTATAAACTAGCTCTAATGATACAAGAGCAACAAAAGAAAACTAGAGTTTTTTATCTACTCCCTTTTATTACATTGATTGAGCAAAATGCAAATATACTGAAAGAGCTATTGGCTTTTATGGATATAGATAGTTCGGATAGTAGAATTTTTTTAGAAAAGCACTCTTTGAGTGGAGAGTTTGAATTAAGTGATGGCAATGACGAGTATGACATAGATGCAAAACAGTTTCTGCTTGATACCTTAGACAGTCATTTTATAGTAACCTCTTTTCATCAGATGTTTTATGGAGTATTTAAACGGAAAAATGCTCTTTTAAAACGATTTAATCAATTTGCAAATAGTGTGATTTTGATTGATGAGGTTCAGCTTATACCATTAGAACATATGTATGTTATTACTCAATTTTTGAAATTTATGAGTGAAATATTTAACTGCAAAATCATTGTTGCAAGTGCTACTTTTCCAAATATTAAAAAAGAGATTTTACAAAATAGTCATACTTTTAAAGAGATTGATGAGATTTTAACAACTGATGAGATTGATAACTTTTTTAATAGATATGAGATAAAAATTGATATTTCAACTACCTACATAGAAGAGACTCTTTATGATAAGATAGATGAAAAATTAAAGACTAATAGGGATTTACTTTTTCGGGTAAATACTGTCAATACAGCAAATGATATTTATGAATATCTTTTAAATATTGATAGTTCATATAAAGATAGCAATATATTTTTACTTACAAGTGCTGTTGCTCCAATAGTAAGGAAATGTATTATAAAAAAGATAAAACGAAATTCAAAAAGAGGTATAAAGCAGATAGTGGTTGCAACGCAATTAATTCAAGCAGGGGTTGATATATCACTAGAAGATGGCTTTGAAGAGTTAGCACCTTTAGATTTGATGGTTCAATCAATGGGCAGAAGAAATAGAAGTGCAGAAAAAGAAGATATTGGACGAGCAGATATTATTAAGATAGCAAGAGTTATTAATGGTAGAGAGTTTGAGGGATATAAAATCTATAACCAATATGACATAAAACAGACTACTGATATTTTAAAAAACTATAAAACTTTGAGTGAAAAAGAGATATACCAATATGGTCTATTAGACAAGTATTACAATGCCCAAGTTGATATAATGAAAATTGATAAAGAGTTTAAAAGACTTAACTTTAGAAATATAGATGATGATTTTGTTTTGATAAAAGAAGCTCCTTTAAGCTTTAGCTTTTTTATGCCATTAAATCAAAAAGCCGATAAATTATGGAGAAAATTAGTTGAACTTGATAAAAGAAAAAAAGAGATAAAAAAAGATAAGTTTTTTTGGAAAAATATGAAGGAGATAGAGAGTGAATATTCTAAAATAAAAAAAGATGTAAGTTTATATGTTGTTAATCAAAACTTTTATTATTGGGGAACAAAAAAAGAGACAGCTAATATTACTATTACTGAAAATTTTGACAATGCACTTGGAATATATTTAGCTTCAGAAGATATTTTTGATAAAAAAAGAGGATTACAATTGGTTGAGTATGTAAAAGACAAAGTGGAGGGGCTATTTTGGTAAAAGTAAACGGAACACTAATCAATTACTACTTTTTTTGTAAAACAAAACTATGGCTACACGCCAACAGAATAAACCTAGAAGACAACAGCGAAGATGTTCGTATAGGTAAGATACTGCATGAACTAGCCGACCAAAAGGGTAAGAAAACCGAGATAAGCATTGACAATGTTAAGATAGACAAAATTACCAAAGATTATTTGGTAGAGGTTAAAAAGAGTGACAGCGACCCCGAGGCTGTGAAGTGGCAGGTGCTTTTGTACCTTTATAAGCTCAAGCAAAAAGGGGTTCTTAAAAAAGGGAAGATTGAGTTTATAGAGAAGAAAAAGCAGAGTAAGAAGGTGCATTATGTCGAGCTTGATGAGGTGAATGAAAAAGAGCTTTTGGAGGTATTGGCAAACATAACGGAGCTGATAGATTCGCCAAAGCCACCTGAAGTGAAGTTTGAGAACCATTGTAAGAAGTGTGCTTATTATGAGTATTGTTTTATTTAATATGTTTTGTAGGAGAGATTAATGGCAAAGAACCACACACAGTACATTTTTAGTATGGGCGAGTTGAAACGAAAAGATAATTCGATAGATTTTTACAACAGCAAGGGGCATAATTACATTCCCATTGAAGACCTCAAAGAGCTGTATTGTTTAGCAGAGGTGAGTTTGAACACTAAGTTTTTAGACTTTATCGCTAAAGCTGGAATTACGATTCATTTTTTTAACTATCATCAGAACTACTCTGGGAGCTTTTACCCTAAAGAGCAGTTGATTAGTGGTGACTTGACCATTAAGCAGAGTATGGCATACATTGATAAACGGCTGATTATCGCCAAGGCAATAGTGCAGGGGATTGCTGATAATGTTCATGAAGTACTTTACCACTACTACCGACATGGTAAAAAAGATTTGAAGCCCTTTTTGGATTGGCTCAAAAAGGATGTAGCAGAGTTTTTGGCTAAAGAGGTGCATATCAAGCAGATTTTGTGGATAGAGGGGCAGGTTTGGAGTCAGTTTTATGATAGCTTTAAACACTTTTTACCTGATGATTTTATACTTAACAAACGTGTTAAACGACCACCCGATAACCCTATAAATGCCTTGATAAGTTTTGGGAATACGTTACTTTATACCAAGACCATATCGGCTATTTATCATACACATTTGAATCAGTCGATAAGCTTTTTACACTCTCCACGAGAGGGACGGTTCTCTTTGAGTTTGGATTTGAGTGAGGTGTTTAAACCGATAATTGTTTTTAAAACCATTTTTGATTTGGTCAACAAAAAGAAGCTGGTGGTCACCAAACATTTTGACAAGAGTTTGAACTATGCTCTGCTCAATGAACAAGGGAAAATGATATTTATAGAGGCGTTTGAAGCACGAATAAACGAGCCATTTATGCACCCAACACTGAAACGAAGAACCACTTACAAGAGTGCTATAAAATATGATGGTTATAAATTGGTGAAGTTCTTGGTCGAAGAGAAGCCATTTGTGCCGTTTAGGTTAAAGGATAAGTGTTAATATAGTTGTGCTATACTTTAAAAAGTAAAAATAGAAGGTTAGATTATGCAAAATTTATTAGATAGAATTACACTAGAGCCTGAAATATGTCATGGTAAACCTACTATTCGTGGGCTTCGTTATCCTGTAGAATTGATACTACAACTTCTAGGTAGTGGTATGAGTACCGAAGAGATATTAGAGGATTATGAAGATTTAGAAAAAGAGGATATTTTGGCTTCATTGATGTATGCTTCAAAATTGACAGAGGTTAAGTCTATTTATAAGCTTGATGTAGCGTAATGAAATTTATAGTTGATGCTCATATTCCTAAGAAGCTTTCACTGTTTCTTGAATGGAAAGGCTATGACTCTATTCATACCTTAGACTTACCTTCTCAAAATAGAACCAAAGATAGTGAGATAAATCAGATTTCTTTAGATGAAAAGAGGGTTCTAATTTCAAAAGATTTAGATTTTATTGAGTCACTACTTATCTCTAATAAACCTTATAAACTTATTTATATATCTACTGGAAATATTACCAATAAAAAGCTTTTAGAGATTTTTGGTCAAAATATTGAAAAGATTGTAGAGCTTATTGGAGAGAATAGGTTACTTGAAATTACTCAAGAGAGTATGGTTGTTAAAGGATAAGTGTTGAAAAACTATAACTACAACTATGCCATAGTCATGTATGACATTTCAGACACCCAAAGTGAAGCAGGGAAGTATAGGGTAACGAAGGTTTTTAAAATTTGTAAGAAGTATTTTCACCATCATCAAAAGTCTATTTTTAGAGGGAACATTACCCCTTCACGCATTATTAAATTTCGTGAGGAGATAAAGGCTGTGATAGATGAGAAGTTGGACTTTGTTTCTATTATCAAACTTCAGAATAAACATGTGTTTGAAGAGGAGACTTTGGGGACAGATGAGAAGCCGAGTGAGTCTTTGTTTTTGTAGGTAATTATGTTATAATTTATAAAATCTACATTTTTGTAGAAAAAAATAGTTTTAAAAGGATAGACCATGACAACACAAGTTTCTGCATATATTTCAAATGAGACTAAGATAAATTTAGAACAATATAGTGCTACACATGGCATAAAAAAAGGTTTTTTAATAGAGAATGCTATTAATCATTATATTCAGGCTCTTGAATCTATTCCTAGTGAGTTTATTGTCCCTACCAATATTGTATTGAGTAAAGAGTCGTTTGAATGGGTTATGGAGATGAATGAAAATCCACCTGAACCGACACAAGCTTTGATTGATTTGATGAGAGCAGATGATTAATATTCGGATACTCAAAAAGAGTGATAAGAGAGAAGGTTTTAGCTGTGGTGAGATTGAGCTTGACTATTTTTTTCAAAAGTATGTAGGGCAAAATCAGTTTAAACATTACATTGGTGTGACATATATTGCGACTGATGAAGAGCATATATTTGGATTTGCTACGCTTAGTGTAGCGACTCTTTCAAGAGAAGATTTTCCTTTGAAAAATCAAAAAAAGCTCCCTTGTTATCCTCTTCCCGTATTAAAACTTTCACGAATGGGTGTTGACATAAAATATCAAGGCAAAGGTATTGGTTTATCCTTGATTAAAATGGTATTTAAATTGGCACTTGAACAAAAAGAAAAAGTTGGG
>Ga0256828_1001878_pt1 | contig 12893 bp, 12 predicted proteins | sample CV88metaG_FD_185993 | JGI IMG/M metagenome (GOLD analysis project Ga0256828, IMG submission 185993) | Hydrothermal vent microbial communities from East Pacific Rise, Pacific Ocean - CV88 | ecosystem: Environmental > Aquatic > Marine > Hydrothermal vents | place: Pacific Ocean: East Pacific Rise... | reverse complement strand
GTTGAGAGCTGTGGCTTTGACTGTTCTTACTGCTCTATACAGAGCTTTTACAATCAAAACACCATCACATTTGATGCAAGTTTTAAAGACAAACTGCTCAATCTGCAACTAAACCCAAACAAAACCTACCATATAGGGACAGGTCAGGCAAGTGACTCACTGATGTTTGGTAATCGTGAAGGTGTTTTAGACGCTCTTTTTGAGTTTGCAAGAAAAAACCCAAATGTTATACTGGAGTTTAAAACAAAGTCAGACAATATTGCCTACCTCTTAGAAAATGATGTCCCAAAAAACATTCTTTGTACATGGAGTCTTAACACGCCAACCATCATCGAAAATGAAGAGCATTTGACTGCCTCTTTGGACAAACGCATCGCAGCAGCGCGAAAGATGGCAGACAAAGGTGTAAAAGTCGGCTTTCATTTTCATCCTATAGTCGAGTATGTCGGTTATCTTGATGAATATCAAGAAGTATATAATAAACTTATATTACAATTCAAAGCTTCAGAGGTCGCGTTAGTGAGCTTTGGAACATTGACATTTATTAAACCTGTTATCAAGCAGCTGCGTGAGCGAGAGTTTAGAAGTAAAATCACTCAGATCCCTCACGAAGATGCCAGCGGAAAGACATCCTATCCCGAAACTACAAAGATAGAGATGTTCTCTCATGCATACAACAGTTTTAATGCGTGGCAAAAAGGAGATGATAGAGTCTTTTTCTATCTTTGTATGGAACCACATGAACTATGGGCAAAAACATTTGGGTATCAATATGCTACCAACAATGACTTTGAGCATGCAATGCTCGCAGCATATTGTAAGAAGATAGGTCAAGAGTACCTCATATAACACAAGGAGTGCTTTTATGCAAAGCAAACTGCAAGAGAGTTATTTTTTATCACAACCACACCAGCCCTTTTTTATACTGGGTATCTTCAATGCCATTGTTATGATGCTGCTTTTTGGACTTGCCTATAAAGGTATCATTAACATCAACATCAATGCAACCCTTTTTCATGTCTACTCTCTTGCATTTTTACTCTTTAACAATGTCTTTACAGGCTTTTTATTTACAACCTTTCCACGTTTTAACCAAGCTGCTGTGATATCGAAGAACTACTACAGTAATATCTTTTATGCAAACCTGAGTGGTACCCTGCTCTTTTTAGTGGGACTTTTTACGTTTGAGTACCTTATAACCATAGCTATGGTCATACTCTTTATCTCACAACTCTTTAGTGTCATTAAACTCTATAACATCTACAAAGAGGGGCATGCACCTGACAAGAGTGACTCTTTTTGGATTTTAATCGCACAGTATTTTGGACTCGTCGGTAATGCACTCTTCATCCTCACGCATGAGCTACAGCTCTATACACTACTGCCTACAGCTGTACATATCAGCTTTTATCTCTATCTTATCTTTTTGGCATTTAGTGTAGGGCAGAGAATGATTCCATTTTTCTCTCATTCATGGGCACAAAAAGACAAATATTTTGTCACAGTTGTTTTTGTTTTGTTTGTTCTAAAGAGTCTCTTTGCTTCGATGGAGATCAAAATAGCTGAGATGCTTATAGATATATTTTTAGCACTCTATATGCTCAAAGAGTTTTTGCGTTGGGAGTTTCATCCACTGCAGTCACCATCTATCCTTTGGGTATTACACTTAGCACTTTTTTGGCTGCCGACTGCCTTTGGAATATCAGCGATGAGTCTGGCAGCTGAGCTCTTTTTGGATACATCTTTTTACTTTTTAAATATCCATTTGCTTGCTATTGGATTTTTAACAACAGTACTTATAGGTTTTGGAACACGGGTAACGCTTGGGCATTCGGGTCAGCCGCCTCACGCAGACAAATTTACAACAAACCTTTTTCTCTTTATCCAGTTTGTGGTCTTTATGCGGGCTCTTTTTAGTATAAATATTGCGTTTGGATGGAATCTGAACTTTTTGTTTGATATCTCATTTACTGCATGGATAGTACTTTTTGTTCTGTGGAGTGCACGCTATGGACGCGTGCTTATATTTGGGAAGAAGGTTTAGTTGAGTAGATATACCTGATCTACTTTGCTGCCTTCTTTGACGATCTTCACACGATCACCTACATGATAGTTTGTCCCTTTGACAACGACTACAATGTCTCTACCGTCATCTAAAGCAACACTAAGCTCAAGTGCATTTGCTTTGTTGATTTCATTACCTACATATGATCCAGCTAAACCACCGGCCAGTGTAGTAAGCGTTGTTCCTCTTCCTCCACCAACAGTAGAACCAAGTACTGTCCCCACTATCGCACCGATAAATGTCCCCATACCGTTATCACTGATAACTACAGGACGAACCTCTTTGATCGTTCCTATCTCATAGGTTTTGATAGTATCATAGTTACTACCACTATACTCCGGTCCTTGGTTTGTAGCACAACCACTTATAAGTAAAATCGTTGCTACGGATGCCATTAAAATCTTTTTCATAATAAGATCCTTTTATATATTCTTACAACTATTATAACTCATTTACTAGTTTACTAGGTAACTAAAAAAGTATAACCCTACAAGGACTTTAACTCTTGCAAGATTGCATCTTCATTGATCTTCTCAAGGTCAATCTGACTTACTTTAAGATAGGTTTTTGCATACTTGAGATAAATTTTCTTTTCAATAAAGAGCTTAAATATCTCTCTATCAATGTTCTTTGCTTTTACCATCTCTGTCATTATACTAATGGCTTGCGAGAGTGTATTTGACTCTTTATAAGGTCTATTTGTTGCCGTAAGTGCTTCAAATATATCTGCTATAGCCATTATTCTTGCAGGAACAGACAACTCATTTTCTTTTAATGCACGTGGATATCCTGAACCATCGAGATGTTCATGGTGATTTGCTGCATCTTCGACTATATCTTTAAGTTTATCACTCCATGGCAACTCTTTTAGAATTTTAAGTGTATGGATCGCATGCTCTCGGATTTTAAACTGTTCCTCTTTCGTTATGGTACCGCTAGAAATGCAAAGATTATAGAGCTCTCCTTTGTTATAGAGCAGTTTTGGTATCTGCATTTTGACATTTTCTTTCTCATAGAGTAAAAAATCACTTTGATTTCTTGGAATCATATGCTCTTTTGCATCTACGAGCAGATTTTCTTGTACCGGCAGAGACTCTTCTTCTGTGCCAATAAGCTCTCTTTCTTGCCAAGATATACCGATACGTTTACTAAAGTTTCTCTCTAACGTTATATTACTGATTCGGATTAGTCGTTCATAATCAGCATCACTGAGCTTTGTATCACCTATATTTATCTTGGCGATAAACTCAAAATCACTTTCTAGTTGTGCTTTTGTTGCTTCAAAAAGCTCTCGTGCTTTTTGATGAGACTCTCCATCTATTATGGATTTCAGATACTTGATTTTCGCATCTCGAAGCAGTACTTCAAAGCGCACTCTTATCTCATGGATACGGTTATAAACAGTCTCTAGTTTTGTCGCTTTGTCTATAACTGCATTTGGTATGAGCAGTTTCCCACAGTCATGCAGCCATGAAGACCACTCGATACCTTTGAGTATCTCTTTATCTTTTATAGAGAACTCTTTAAATGCCTCAATATCACTTCCATTTATCTCATCTAAGATCATATGCGTCAAAACAGGAACTCGTTTACAGTGCTCTCCCGTATATGGTGACTTTGTATCGATCATATTTGCTATAAGGTGAATAAAAGCATCGAGTAGTTTTTCTTGATTTGCCTCATGCTTTTTGATACTTTTTGCCATACCCACAAGTGAGTCAGAGAAGAGATTGAGCTCATCTATTCTACTTGCAATCGGCATCACCTTGTCAAACTCACGTTTTTTGACCTTGTCATTTTCCGCCATTAGCATCTCAATAGGCTCAACAAAACCGCGTGAGAGTTTACGTATGAGTGGAATCAAGAGCAAGAGTAGCAGCAGTGTCACAACAATCTCTGCATAAATACTTTGCATATATGGTTCTATCATTCTTGATTGTTCTGCCTTAAAAGCCAACTTTATATCAGAGCCAATAGGTACTACCATATAAAAGTACCTTTTTCCATCTTTTATATAACTTTCGATTGTATTACTTTTTTCTTGAAGTGCAGCTAACAGTTCACTATCAATTTGCTCTTGTTTTGTCTGTGTCGATGAAGCAATTAGCTGTTGATCTTCAAACATATAGATATCTGTTTGTGTCGAGTCTTTAAGCTGACTGAGGGATTGACTTAGTTCATCAAGTGTAATATCCATGCCAATAATACTTTTGTCATTGGTTAAAACTTTAGAATAGGTGATACCCATTTTTTGAAGTCTATAATACATATAGGGGCGACCACGTACCACTTTTCCTTTTCCATGAAGTGCTTCTTCATACCAAGGACGTTCAAAAGGATTATAGTCTGTAATTTTCTCAAAAGAAGATATGTAATGAAGATTTTTATCATAAAAGTGTGCAATTTCTGTGGCTTCTGCTTGTGACGCTTTATCTCTAAAAAGTTGAACAGCAATCCACTGTGCCTTCTTCGGTGCGTTAAACATCTTTGCAATGAATTCTGAATGCCCAATATTGACCACTTCAAAGTACTTACTGTCAGGATAAGCGATATAGATAGCAAAAACTCTGTTATTGTATTGCATAGGAGTAACAAAAAGTTTTAAAAGTGTATCTCTTTTATGGAAGCTCTCCTGCGCATTGACAATAGGAGTATTTGCCAACATAGAGACAACCTCTTTTGCATGTTGATCTTTTTCTTTGACAATAATACTGGATTGTTTTGCTAAATAGATAAATCTCTTAGTAGCAAAATCTAAAACCATCTGGTAGGAAAAATAGTACTGGGTAATAAGTAACGCAATGACTACAGTACCTAATATTGCCAGACTATACTCAACTAAAAACTTCTTAAAACCTTTGACTTTACGCATAAAACACCCTTAATTTTATAATTTTACACTATTTTTTTCTTCATTAAGTTTAATATAAAAATATAATTTAAAATATAATTATTTCTTTTATTTCAAACTATCTCCAAAATTTCCATATATCAATATATCTTGATATATGGAAATCAATTGGCTATACTTTTGCATCAGGAGTCTATATGAATACTTTTTTACAAACCGTAAGTGCACTTAGTGATGCAACCAGAGTACAGATCTTGGCTTTTATCCAAAAACATAGAGAACTGTGTGTCTGCGATATAGAAAAATCATTTAATATGATTCAGTCTCGAATCTCACGTCATCTAAAAATTCTTAAAGATGCAGGATTTTTAAGCGTAGAGCGTCGTGGTCGTTGGGCTTATTATAGTATATCTCCATCACTTGAGGGTTTTCAAGCTGCTACACTCAAAGAGATAGCTTCTCTTGATATAGAACTGCCAAAACTACAAAAAGGATGTTCACTCTAATGCTAACAGCCATACTACTTTTTCTTACAACCCTCATCTTTGTTATCTGGCAACCCCGTGGATTACAGATAGGAACAACGGCTGTCATTGGTGCAATTGCAGCACTGCTTCTTGGTGTGGTCAGTTTTGATGATGTCTACACTGTTTTGGGCATCATTTGGGATGCTACCTTAGCCTTTATCGGCATTATCATCCTCTCTATGGTTTTAGATGCCATCGGCTTTTTTGAATGGGCAGCTTTAAAGATGGCACACTTCTCCAAAGGGAGTGGCAGAAGGATGTTTATCTACTCAGTACTCCTTGGTGCTTTTGTATCAGCGCTTTTTGCAAACGATGGAGCAGCACTCATTCTTACTCCCATTCTACTTGCCAAAATGAAGGTTTTACGCCTTAATACCAAGACCATTCTCGCCTTTTTACTTGCAGGTGGCTTTATCAGTGACTCAGCATCACTCCCTTTTGTCTTTTCCAATCTCACTAACATCGTTACAGCGGACTACTTTGGCATCGGTTTTATAGAGTTTAGTAAGAATATGCTGCTTCCATTCGTTGTAAGTGTTGCAGTATCTCTGCTCTTTTTGTATCTGCTGCTCTATAAAGATATACCAAAGCGTGTTGATGTAACACTGCTTCCCGAGCCAAAAAGTGCTCTAAAGAGCGAAAAACTTTTTAGCTTCTCATGGTTCTTTTTGGCACTCTTGCTAGCAGGCTATACGATAGGGGATATCTACCATATTCCTGTCTCAGTCTTTGCACTCAGTGGAGCTCTTCTTTTTCTCTTTATCGCCTCACGCGCTAAGGCAGTAGAGGCAAAAAGCATCATCAAAGAAGCACCTTGGCAGGTGGTATGGTTCTCTTTGGGTCTTTATGTCGTTGTCTATGGACTTAAGAATGTAGGGCTAACCAATGAGCTCTCTACTATACTGCACTACCTCAATGAGCAGAGCCAAACTTTGGCAGTTGTAGGTACTGGCTTTATCGCAGCTGCACTCTCTGCTGTGATGAACAATATGCCAACGATTATGGTGATGGATATAGCCCTGCAAGATATCAGCAATGATGCGATGATATATGCCAACATCATCGGTTGTAACCTTGGACCAAAGATGACACCATTTGGCTCACTGGCCACCCTGCTTTGGCTGCACTCTTTGGAGAAAGAAGGTATTAAGATCAGCTTTGCAAGTTATACCAAGTTTGGTCTGCTTATCACACCACCCGTACTGCTGCTAGTACTGCTGACACTTGTTTAAGTTTTAACTCAGAATTTGGTTATAATGTCATAAATTTAACATGACGGAATAACCAAATGAACAAAGAACTAAATGCTCATCTTGAGCTAGGACACATCAACACACTGCAAATAGATAGACTAACAACACCAGGGGCTTACCTTATGGCAGCCGATGGCAACGATGTACTCCTTCCAGGACAGTACCTCACGCAAGATATGAAAGAGGGAGACCTAGTTGATGTCTTTGTCTATACAGACTCAGAAGACAGACTCGTAGCTACAACTGACACCCCCAAAGTAAAACTTGATGAGTATGGAGTGTTGGAGATTGTAGACATTGCCCCTTTTGGAGCTTTTTTGGACTGGGGACTACCAAAAGATCTGCTACTGCCTAAAAAGCTGCAAAAGACAACTGCTGTAGTTGGAGAGAAGCGCTTTGTCAAAGTTGTCTATGATGAGCGAACACACAGACTCATCGCTACAGAGAAACTGGGTGACTTTTTTGAAAAACGGGTTAAGGGAATTCACCCACACCAAGAGGTAGAGATTCTTATACTTACAAAAACACCACTTGGCTATAAAGTACTTGTAGAGAACAAGTACGAAGGACTTCTTTTTGACAATGAGATCTTTGAGAAAGTAACTGTTGGAGAGCGCAGACGCGCCTTTGTAAAAAAAGTACGCCCTGATGGCAACATCGACATCACACTGCGCAAAGCCGGCAGTAAAAAAAGCAATGCCCCTGCACAAAAAGTACTTGAGCTGCTCAAAGAAAACAGAGGCATCATGCCCTATAACTCTAAAAGTGACCCAGAGCTTATAAAAGAGGCTTTTGGTATGAGTAAAAAAGAGTTCAAAGCTGCCCTTACAAAACTGCGTGAGGCTGGCGAGATAGAAGTAAAAGATACCGGTATCTATCTTAAAGGTTAACGAGTGGCAAAAAAGAAAAAAAGCATAGAACTTTCACAATATAATCTCTCTTTTGTTGAGAAAGGCATCACCTATAGACTCATCCGCTTTAAGCCTGAAAATATGACTGTAGATGTTGTGCGTTATGAGGGGGAGAAGAGACTTGACAGTTTTAACATCCCTTTTGCACATCTGCCGCGTGAGCTAAAAAGAAAAGTAAAACCGAGTTAAAAGGCAGATATCGAGAAGGAGTTTCTCGATATGGGTGCTTTGAATTTTGTAAATGTATAAGCTTTATACCCTATAAAGAATATACAAGGAGAATCGTAGGTATAATTGTATAAGATAATTGTTACAAAAGTGTTAACGAAAAAATTTCTTTTAAAAGGGACAGCTATGAAAAAGTGTAATTCACTCCAAGAAGTACGAGATGAGATAGATAAAATTGATATGCAACTAGTAGATTTAATCTCAGAGCGTAGTCATCTCATTCGTCAGGCAGCTGCTTTTAAAAACTCAGTTGATGAAGTAAAAGCAGAAGATCGTATAGATGATATTATGCAGCGTGTTCGAAAACGTGCCATAGAGCTTGGAATCAATCCAAACATGATTAGTGAACTCTTTACTATCATGATTGATGAGATGGTTGAGACAGAGATATCAGAGTTCCGTAATGATGGTAAATTTTAACAACTTTTTTAAAAAGAAGGTATAACTTAACCTTCTTTTTTCATTGTAATGATAAAGCAAGCACCCCTGTGACTATTATATATTCCCAATGTAGCTCCCATTTTCTCCTCTAAAATCATTTTTGACATATAGAGTCCAAGTCCTGTTCCATTCTTTTGTTTTTTTGTTGAAAAATAGGGATCAAAGATCTTCTCACGTATATATGCATCAATACCTCCTGCATTATCTTCTATCTCTAAAACGACACTATCTTCTTTCTCATACAGATTTATATAAATCTTTTTTTCTGTTATCTTTCGCTCTAGAAGTACGTCTTTTGCATTGTTGATTATGTTTAACATAGCCTGGGCAAACTCATTACTGTGTCCATATACTTCTGTTTTATACGAACAGGTGTATATAATCTCTATATTGTACTGTCTAAAGATAGCATCTGTCATATCTAAAAGTCTTTGAAGAACACTATCTATACAAAAGTACTCTTTGGTCTTATCATTTTGAAAGAAGTTGCGAAAATCATCAATGGTCTGTGACATCAGTACGATCTGTCTTTGAGAATTTTTTTTGAAATAGGCCACAGCTTCATCATCCAAAGACTCTTTTTTGTACTTGTTTAACAGAAATTGATTAATTAAAGAGAGGTTATTGAGCGGTTGTCTCCATTGATGTGCGATCATACTTATCATCTCACCCATCTGTGCCAGTCTGCTTTGTTGTAACATAAAGAGCTGCTGCTGTCTGTTTTTCTCTAACTCCTGAGCGACCAACTCCTCTAAATGCTCTTGATAATGGCGTTTTTCTTCCAGTAAGACTCCTGCTGTTAGCGAAATAGTTATATGAGCCAAGATAAAAAGGTTATAGTTAATGATATCATCGACCATACTGCTGGATTGAAACGCACCTATGCCCTCATAGACAGCATAAGAAGAGACAAAAGCTGCTATAACATTTAAAAAGAGTCCATAGACCAAGCCTTTTTTAAAGATAATAAACACAACAATAGGCAGTGTCAAGCTCAAAAGTAAAAAAGAGTTATCAATGACAACAACAAGTTCCAAAAAGTACTCTATTGAAAAAAACAGCAAGCCATAGAGCAAAAACTCATCAAATGCAATCTTTTTATACTCCTGTAAAAGTAATAGAACAAACGGGGCAATAAGCATCTGCCCCATGATATTACCAAACCACCAGGAAAAGAGACTCGAGAAGAAGTGCTGAGAGTTCACACCAAAGAAAAACAAAACAAGATTACCACCTAATGCACTCAATGGTTGCAGTATAAAAAGAATCATAGCCATCAAAATCACTATGTCACGAAACTCTTTTAGACGTATATCTAAAGAGAAATAACGAGCCACAATAATAGCTACATAGGCCTCTAAAGTATTTACAAAAGCTACACCTATCGAAGCTTCCAAGCCTACATTGTTCATAAGAGCAAGTATCAATTGACCTACAAATATACCACCAAGGACACTCCGACCATAATAAAGCGTAAAAGCCAAAGCAATACCTTCGGGTATAAATACTCCTATATTAATGATATTTTCACTGCTAAGAAGTAAAAAACTAAGCTCTCCTGTTGCATAATACAGTAGTGCTAGAAGTAATGCCTCTCGCCAGCCTTTAAATAAAAACAAATTTATCCTTTGTAGTATAATAACAAAAATTAATTTTAACTTTTTTTCCCATAATATTAGATAATCGCAAGCATTTTTAAGGATATTTAGATTAAAATTGCTTTGAGTTATTTGGAGAAAAAATGCAAAAAGTAAAGATATTGCTCATAGAAGATGATGAACTGGCTTCCGAGCTTATCTATAACTTTCTTGTTGAGTGTGACTTTGATGTTACACCGCTTTTTACTGCTACAGACGGTATAGCTCATATACGCAACAAGCCAGTTGATATCGTAATATTGGACCTTAACCTGCCTGACTTTAATGGATTTGAGGTACTTAAGAACATTCGACAGTATTCAACAGTGCCTATCATAGTAACAAGTGCTTACAGTGAAACAAAATCAAAACTCTTCGCCTTTAAATACGGAGCAAATGACTATATGGTAAAACCCATAGATCTTGAAGAGCTTGAAGCACGCATCTGGGTACAACTGAGTAAAATCACACATATACAAACAAGTAAAGAAGATCTCTTTTTACGTAAAGAGGACACAATATACCTACAAGATAAAGCACTAGATCTCACTGCTATAGAGTTCGAGATACTTTCAATACTGCTAGATAATGCAAACAAGATTGTAAGCAGAGAAACACTGGTAAACAGCCTCTCATCTATCTCTTCACACAGATCTTTAGACAATCACATAAAAAACATTCGCAAAAAAATAGGGGATAATGGAAGTAAACCAAAATATCTCAAAACTGAGTATGGTGTAGGATATAGCTTAAAAGTGTAGTTTGTATAAAAAGAGGTAAAACCTCTTTTTATTATTTGTATCTGTAAGTGATACGACCTTTGTCAAGTGAGTATGGTGTTAACTCGAGCTTCACTTTGTCACCTGGAAGAATTTTGATATAGTGCATACGCATTTTACCTGCGATATGACACAAAATAATATGCCCATTTTCCAACTCCACACGGAAAGTTGCATTAGGCAAAGCCTCTATAATCTTGCCGTCAACTTCAATAACATCTGCTTTAGCCATTTTAGTCCTTTATAAAGAAATTTCTTACTTTAACTCTCACGCAAGAGATAAAATTTCAGCTTTACCGTCAACAACTGCGACAGTGTGCTCATAGTGTGAACCGCGTAAACCATCGGTACTAACAACATCCCAGCCATTATCTAAGATAACTGGTTTTGACTCTTTTTGACATATCATAGGTTCTAAACAAAAGACCATTCCGTTTTTAATCTTCGGACCGGCTTTTGGACTTCCGCCTTCAAGATAGTTTGGAATTTCTGGTTCTTCATGTGGTTTTTTACCGATACCATGTCCACAAAAGTTTCTCAGTGGTACAAAACCACGCTCTAAAATAAACTGCTCCATCATGTAGGAGAGTTCTTTAAAACGCATACCTTGTTTAATATTATCGATTGCATAATACAAAGTATCTTTTGCACATGCAATAAGTTTTTCATCAGCCTCAGAGATCTCTCCAACACCAACGCTAATCGCTGCATCACCAAACCAACCATCAAGTTCTGTTCCAATGTCATAACCGATTACATCACCCTCTTGGAGTTTATAATCATTCGGAATACCATGAATAATAACTTCATTAAGTGATGTACAAACAGCATTTGGAAAACCGTAAAGTCCTTTAAAAGATGGACGAGCACCGTGAGAGCGGATATAATCCTCTGCCATAGCATCAAGTTCTTTCAAAGAGATTCCTGGTTTTGTGTTTTCTTTAAGGAGGTTTAATGCACCACCAACAATCTTGTTGGCAGCACGAAGTTTGTCAATCTCTTGAGGTTTTCTAAGAGCAATAGCCATTGCTATAGACCAACCGCACTAAGTGTTTCATATTTGCTCATATAGATCTGAGCCTCTATTTTTCTCATAGTATCTAAAGCAACTTGCACAACGATAAGTACTGCAGTTCCTCCAAAGAAAAATGGAACTCCGAGACCTTTAATTATCATAAATGGCAACGTTGCTACAAGACCTAGATACAGAGCACCTGTAACAGTTAGTCTACTTGCTACTTCATTTAAAAAGTTTTTCGTAGCTTCTCCGGTACGAATACCAGGAATAAAACCACCTTGACGTTTTAAGTTATCAGCAATGTCTTTTGCATTGAATGTAATCGATGCATAAAAGAATGCAAAGAAGATAACAAATACAAAAGTTAAAAAGTTAAAGAAATAACTGTTTGGATTCAAAAAGTCAGCAATAGCTTGAATCGTAGGATTTGTACTGCTTGAGAGCACTGTCATAGGAAACATTAAAATCGCCGATGCAAAGATTACCGGAATAACACCAGCAAGATTTACTTTAATAGGAATATAGTTCATAACACGTTTGTTCTGGTTTTGCATAATCGTCTTCTTCGCATAAGTAACTGGAATACGACGCTCACCAAGTTCAACGTAAATAATAATACCTACAGTAAATAAAACCAACGCCAAGATTGCAAGTACAGTTAAAAAGCTCATCGCTCCTGTATTTACCATCTCAATTGTTTGTCCAATTGCTCTAGGAATTGCAGAGACAATACCTGCAAAGATAATTAAAGAGATACCGTTACCGATACCACTTTGTGTAATTTGCTCACCAATCCACATTAAAAGCATTGTACCTGCAAGCATAGATACTGCAGATAGAAGGATAAATGTATTATGATCAGCTAAGATTGCACTATTACCACTAGGTCCTGTTAGTGACTGTAGTCCAACGCTCACACCGATTGCTTGAATGATTGTAATAACAATCGTAGCATAACGGATAATCTGCATATACTTCACCATACCATCACGCTCTTTTTTCATCTGACCAAGAGATGTAAAAGTTGCAGCTAAAAGCTCCATAATAATAGAAGCAGTGATATAAGGCATAATTCCAAGTGATATGATTGATAGTCTCTGAACTGCGTTTCCGCTAAACATGTTAAAGAGTCCAAGAGCATCTGATTGATGTGAGTCGAAGAAAGAAGCAATAACTGCTGTAT
>Ga0256828_1001877_pt1 | contig 12898 bp, 11 predicted proteins | sample CV88metaG_FD_185993 | JGI IMG/M metagenome (GOLD analysis project Ga0256828, IMG submission 185993) | Hydrothermal vent microbial communities from East Pacific Rise, Pacific Ocean - CV88 | ecosystem: Environmental > Aquatic > Marine > Hydrothermal vents | place: Pacific Ocean: East Pacific Rise... | reverse complement strand
TTGTTTTATGTATTTTGGGAGCTTTCGCTTGTACCGATGCTTTATATTATCGGGGCATGGGGTGGACCTTTGAGGGTTTATGCTTCTGTTAAGTTCTTCTTATATACATTTGCAGGTTCACTTATTATGCTTGTTGGTATGCTTTTTATGGCATATTTTTATTATCAGGCAACAGGTGTGTGGAGTTTTGCAATACTTGACTGGTATAGACTTATACTGCCTGAGAATTTTCAGCTATGGCTTTTTGCTGCATTTTTTATGGGGTTTGCTATCAAGGTTCCTATGTTTCCGTTTCACACATGGTTGCCGTATGCACACGGTCAGGCACCAACTATCGGTTCGGTTATACTAGCGGCAATCTTGCTAAAAATGGGTACTTATGCTTTTATAAGATTCTCTTTGCCTCTATTCCCTGATGCTTCTGTATATTTTATGTATCCAATAGCTATCATATCTATCATAATGATTATATATACAGCTATGGTGGCTTATGCACAAGAGGATGTCAAGCAGGTTGTTGCATATTCATCAGTATCGCACATGGGTGTTATTGTTCTTGGTACATTCGCACTGAATGTTGAAGGTATAAGTGGTTCAATCTTTTTGATGATTGGTCACGGTGTTGTATCTGGTGCATTGTTCCTTTTGGTTGGTGTTATATATGACAGAAGACATACAAAAATGATGAATCAGTTTGGTGGTCTTGCTCATGTTATGCCAAGATATGCCAAGATATTTGGTTTGATGATGATGGCTTCTGTGGGGCTTCCTCTTACTATCAACTTTGTTGGTGAGTTTTTATCTCTTTTGGGATTTTACAAACAATCACATACTTTGACACTTTTGGCAGGTACAGCAATTATCGTTGGTGCTATCTATATGCTTAGTGCATACAAAAAAATGTTTTTTGGTGAAGTGACAAGGGAAGAAAACAAAAATCTTCCTGATGTAAACAAAAGAGAGTTGGTAGCATTGATACCTTTGGCAATCATCACAGTTTGGCTTGGTATATACCCGTCAGTTTTACTAAACCCAATTAATAACTCTGTTAAAAGTGTTGTTGAGTTGATGCATGACAAATCTATAACAGATAAAGCAAAAAATGTTATTGTGGCTTCAAGATGCAGTGCTAAAGCAACCACAGTAACTCCTAAGGAGGCAGAATAATGTTAGAGCCTATAAATATCTCTTTGGAGTCGTTAAATTTAGCGACTATGGCACCAATGCTTATCCCAATACTTGGGGCATTGTTAATCTTAATTGTGGATCTGTTTAAGAGTAATTCAGATAAATCACTCTATGTAATGTTAAGTTTGCTTTTCCTTGCAATAGATTTTGGAGCTTTATTGGATTCTGCTGGAGTATTTTCTCAAGACGGCACTGTTATGGGTGCATTTGATGTTATACTTGTAGATGGTCTGGCTATTGTTTCAGAGTTTATAATAGTTGGTGCATCTATGTTGTTTATACCACTTTCATTGACACACAAAAGGTTTCACGAATTTAGTTATCCTGAATTTTTTGCACTCTTTTTGTTTATGATAGCTGGTTTCCAGTTTATGGTTGCAACAGACAATCTTATCCTTATCTTTGTAGGATTAGAGACAGCATCTTTGGCACTTTATACACTTATAGCTATGCACAATCGTGACAAATCTTTTGAAGCAGCGGTAAAATATTTTACAATGGGTGCTTTGGCAGCTGGTTTGTTTAGTTTTGGTTCTATGGTGTTTTATGCACTTACAGGCAGTGTTGAGATCAATCAGATAGCTTCTGTATTGGCTGCAAACAACTATGCTGATATAGGATATGTGTTGATTGGTGTTGTTTTCTTGCTTGGTGCTTTGGGATTCAAACTCTCTTTGCTACCGTTTCACACTTGGGCTCCGGATGTTTATGAGGGTGCAAGTGCATCAATGGCAGGATATATGTCTATTGTTCCAAAAATAGCCGGTTTTATAGTTGCTATGAGGATTTTTGAATTTTTAATTCACAGTGGTGTTGTATGGCTTGAGGTTGTATTGTATGCTGTTGTTGTTCTTACTATGACTTTGGCAAATATGTGGGCATTGGTTCAGACTGATGTTAAGAGGATGTTGGCTTATTCATCAATTTCACATGCAGGTTTTGTTATGGCGGCAATTTTAATAGGTACAACACAGTCAAACTCTGCATTGTTGCTTTATTGGGTACTTTTTAGTTTTACAAACCTAGGTTCGTTTAGTATGCTTTGGATATCTCGTCAAAAACACCTTCCAAACCATCAAAACAGTGACCACAGTTATGACAAGTTTGCAGGTATGATAAAAACAGCACCAGTTGCTGCCACTATTATGGCTTTGTTTATGTTGAGCCTTGCCGGTGTTCCTCCGTTTGCACTGTTTTGGGGTAAACTCTATATGATAAGCTCAGCGGTAACAGGGGGATACACAATCCTTGCACTTGTAATGGCACTAAACTCTGCAATAGCGGGTTATTATTATCTTAAACTTATCGTATATATGTTTATGAAAGAGCCTGTAATGGGTAACGACGGACATATGTATGTATCAAATGCTACTTTGGCTTTAAAAACTATTATCGGTATAGCTGCAGTAGGAACTATTTTTGCTTTTGTTGCGGTAGATCCGTTATTGGAATTTATCACTGCATTTGTACATAACAGCGGATATTAATATAAAAAATATCTAAAAAAAAGGGGAAGAGCAATTTGTTAAGATACATACTCTTACCCCTTTTTATACTTTTTTTTAATCTTAATGCACTTGAGATATCTATCAATGGTGCCCAACAAGACTATAAACCCTATTCAACTCTCCATATAAAAGATAAAAAGGCCTTTTTGTGTCAGGAGATAAAAGATGAACTTGGCAATACAAATACAGTAGTATGTGCTTTTTCCCAACAACCAAGTCAAAAATTCAGAAACTTGCAAAATGATTTTTTTACTCTAACCTCAAGTAAAAAAGACAAAACCTTTTTTGTTGTTATAAAATCTTTTTACAAGATGAAACTCTTTGCCATAGATTTTAATCTTGCATCAGATGAGAGTATATTTGGTGCAGATATAAAACTCTCAAAACACTGGATGGTTGTGGGGTACAAAGATAAAATTCCATATATTACAGATGAGAAGCAAAGTGATACATCTATAAATTTTCCATTTGTGCTAAAAGATGAAACACTGCCTTATGTTGGCGGATTGGATATGAAGGGAAATCCTGTATATATAAAAAAGGTACAAGATGTCTCTGATTATCTAAAAATAAAAAGATATTTTGGTGAGAAAAAATATGATCTGGCAATTGAGCTTATAGACGAGGTGTTGCAAAATTATCCAAATACACTCTTTAAAGGGGAGTTTTTATATTTTAAAATAAAAGCACAGATGGAGCTAAAGCATTATGATGATGCCATAGAGATAGCAAAAATCTATCTCAGAGAGTTCTCTTCAGATGAAAATATTGCAGAGGTTTTGTCTCTGGATGCAAAGGCATATGCAAAAATAGGGATGAATGTTGATGCAGATTATTTTTTTGACAGACTTTTTAGTGAACACTCGCAGAGTGTATATGCACAGTGGGGCTATATCTACAAAGGGGAGATGCTCGAATCATCAGGTGCATCAAAAAAAGCATTGCAACTATATCAAAAAGCACTTATGCAGACAAAAGATATAGATGTCGCAGCAAGTGCTGCATACAAACTTGCACAATATTATGCCAGTAACGGACACTATAAAAAAGCCGCAAAATATATAGATAAAATACTAAAAGCAAAAGGGAGCTTTTTATATACCAAAATCAAAACATCTTTTGATATGGCATACTCTTTTGCAGATGTATCAGACTACCAAACAGCGGCAATGATGGCAAAGGCACTCCTAAAAGAGATGAGTGTGGATGATGATAATTATGAGGTACTTCTAAAAGATGAAGGGGTATGGCTAAGTAAAACACCACATAAAAAAGAGGCATTAAAAGTGCTAAACAAATATCTCTCAACATACAAATATGGTAATTTTGAAGATGAGATAAAAATAGCAAAAGATTCTTTGTTTTTTGATATGGATGATGAAAATCTCACATCAAAACTCAAGCATTATGATGAGTTGATAAATGAATACAAAGATGATACCATAGGTGCTAAAGCACTCTATGAAAAAGCAAAAGTGATGCTAAAAAACAAAATGTATGCAGATATTTTGAAGCTAAAGAGTTCTCTTGAGAATCTTGATAAAACCAAATACAAAGATGTTGATAATATTATTAAAGATGCTGCAGTTGGTGAGATGAAAGAAGCACTCAAGCTAAATGAATGCAGGGAGGTTTTGTATATATCTGCAAACTACAAAATAACACTCTCTGCAAAGTGGGATGATGGTATATACAGATGTTCCATGAAGGGGGCAGACTTTTTACTGGCAAAAAAAATAGCATCAAAACATCTAAAAGCCAAAGAGCTTCAGGAGAGAAAAAAATGGCTTTACAGATATATCAAGATAGATTTTGCAACTGGTAATTACAGTGATGTGCTTGAAGCATCAAAAGAGCTTTTGGTCTTGATAGATGGTGATAAAAATTCACCTTATCTTGATATATACCGCATATTGTTTGATACATATCAACGGCTTGAAAAAAATACAAAAATGGTTGATGCTATATCAAAAATACAAGATATTTATGGTGTAAGTTACAAAGATATAGACAGATATGTTGCTGTTATAAATATTGGAAGTGAGTTAAAAGATGACAATTTGGTTATAAAATATGCCTCTGAGGTTGTAAATATACAAAAAAAATCTTCATCTTATGCACAAAGCCCTTTTGTAGAGTTTGCTCTTTATCAGGCATATATCAACAAGGGTGACAATAATAAAGCCTTGAAGATCATAAAATCTCTTGATTCTTTGAAACTAACAAAAGATCAAAGAGCAAGACAAAAATATCTCCTTGGTTCTGTTTACTCAAAACTTTGGCAGGAGGATAATGCCCAAAAAGCCTATGATGAGGCTATAAAAGCCAAACCATCCTCTGCTTGGGCAAAATTGGCAAAAGATGCCAAAACACTTTAGTATGTAACCAGATCCACCTGAGTTGATGAATTGAACTCAAAGTTTACAGGTATAAATTTTACTTCACTTTGTGCTTTGATAAAGTCAACTTTTTCATCTACCATTATAAAACCGTTGGATACAGAGAGAGGAGTTACCATTCCGGGTGCAAATTTTGCACAAACTTCAAAACTGTTGCCATCAAAAAAGCCCGGTACAAGTGTCCTTCTGCCAGATTTCAGTTTGTAGTCGTTTTTCATTTTTGTTGTTATTGAGTTTAGATATTTTGTATTTTCACCACCCATATTAAGTAGGATACTTCTGCCAAAAAGCTCAAAATTCAGTGCTGCTGCAAGTGGATTGCCCGGAAGATTCAATACAAGGGTGTCTTTTATCTTTCCAAAAGTGGTTGGTTTGCCCGGTTTTATCTCTATCTTGTCAAAAAACACCTCATTGCCAAAATGTGCAAAAGCCTCTTTTGTATAATCAGCATCACCAACACTCACTCCGCCACTTGTGATGATAAGATCATAATTTAGAGCATTTTGTATATGTTCTTTTAGAGACTCCAGTGTATCTTTGGCACTTCCGATAAAACTCACTTCGCAACCCAACTCTTGAAGTCTTGCCATAAATGTTGGTGTATTTGTGTTGTAGAGTTGGTATTGTGTTATATTTTCAAAATGCATTTTCAGTTCACTGCCCGAACCAAAAAGTGCAACTCTTGGTTTTTTATGCACCTTGATATGAGATATCCCCTGAGATGCCAACAGTGTTATGTTGTAAGGGTGAAGTTTTTGCCCTTTTTTAAGCAGTATATCTTCTTGTTTTATATCTTCTCCACAATCTCTTATATGATTTTTTGGTTTTATTTTTTGTGGTAGCACTACTCCGTCGTTGGATGTTGTTGTATCTTCTACTGGTACAATAGCTTCACACCCAAAAGGTATTTTTGCTCCCGTCATTATCTTTATGCCGTATCCGCTTTTTAAGATTTTGTCTGAGTTGTCACCTGCAAATATTGTGTGTTGCACTTCTACAGTTTTTCCTGCATCTTCAAGTTTGATGGCATAGCCGTCCATTGCAGAATTGTCGTATGGTGGAAGATTGTGCGAGGCTACTATATCTTGAGCCAAAACATACCCTACACATTGTTCTATGGGTAGCAGTTGCAACGGTGTTTTTTTATTTAAGGCATATATCACTTCAAGTGCCTCATCAACTTTTATTGCCATATTTTATCCCCTTTTAAATTATCACAAGATTGTAGCAATTTTGTGCTGAAATTTTTGCAAGTATAACAGATATTATAATATAATTGCACCATGAATGATATGTATAATATGGGTTTGTCTATCCACAGTGTAGGTTCGGGTGTGCTTATGGCAACAATTTTGTTAAATATGTTTATCCTTAACAATGCACAGGATATCAAAAAGTACAAAAGGGTTGTTGCACTTTATCTATCACCTTTGAGTATAACAGTTGTTGGGGGAGTATTGTTTAGCGGTACTATTATGATGGCGGCAAAACATCTTAATTTTACTTTAGAAAACATTGTAATGATAGTGATATCTGTATTGCTTATAGTGTTTGAGGCAAAGAGACTAAAGAGGGTAAAGTTTGTAAACCCAAAACAAGAGGGTGCTATGGTCTTTTACAGAGAATATGCTTCAAAAATTTTATGGATTGAGTTGGCTTTGGTGCTTGTGATATCCCTGTGGATGTGGAGTATATCTTAAGAGATGTTGTTTTTGTTTGATGAAAATGCTTCAAAAGAGAGTTTTAGCATAAAAGGTGAAAATTTTAAATACCTTGTAAAAGTAAGAAGACACTCTGAGGGTGATGAGATATATTTTCGTTCCCAAAATAATGTTGAGGTGCTTTACAGATATAAAATCGCCTCTATTAACAACCGTTCTTTGGATGTTGTTTTGCTAGATAGCAGGGTGTATGATGTAAAAGCATCCAAAAAACTTCATATCGGTTGGTGTCAGATAGATCCAAAATCTGTTGAGAGGGCTTTGCCTTCGCTTTGTGAAATTGGTGTAGATAAGATAACTTTTATAGAGTGTCAAAGAAGTCAGAAAAATTTCAAAGTAGATATAAAAAGACTGCAAAGAATTATCTACTCATCTATGCAGCAAAATGGGCGAAGCAGTTTTATGGAGTTTGAACACTCAAAAAGTCTCAAAGATTTTCTTACAAAATACCCAGATGCCAAGGTGTTTGATTTTTGTGAGAATACTTTGGAAGATTATACAGATATATCTACCGTCGTTGTAGGGTGTGAGGGCGGATTTGGCAAAGAGGAGAGGGAGTTTTTGTCTTCTTATGATGTTTTTTCTCTTAAAACACCGATGGTACTTCGTTCTCAAAGTGCGGTTTTGGCAGTTGCTTCAAAGGTGTTGGTGTAACAAAACACAGATACTACATCAAAATATAAAAACTTTATAGATATTTAATAAAGAAGATTGTATCATTAAGCACAAATAAACCCTATTAAGGACATTATATGAAAAAAGTTATCTTGGCTCTAGTGGCTTGTTCGGCATTGACATTTGCAAGTGAGACTACTATTGATGCGACTATGAAGTTGATGAAGCAGGGGATGGATCAAATCCAATCCGGTTTTATGTATAATTCAAAAGATGATATTAAAAGAGGTATAGAAACTGTACAAAATGCAGATGCTATTTTTAAACATGTTAAAGTTAGCGAGTTTATGAAATCTCAAAAAACAACAGTAGCTAAAAATATCAATAAAAATCTTTCAAAAGATTTAAAAGCACTTCAAAAAGCTGTAGAGTCTTCAAAATACAGCGATGCTACAAAAGAGTACGGAAAAGTACTTAACGACTGTCTCTCTTGCCATACTATTATTAGAGGGTGGTAGTAATACTTTATTAGCACAGTTTTTACTGTGCTTTATCTCTTACCAAACATTCTTTTTGTTTTCTTTTTTTCCTACAAAAGCATCTTTTACAGATTTTGCACCATCACCTATCTGTTTGTATGTTACTATATCGTCTTCACCACACTCTTTGTGATAATACCCTTGCAGGTCGTAGTACTCTTTGCAGTCACTGTAATATTTTGCAGATATACCGTGCTTGTTTACACACCCGCCAAACATCAATACAACTGTACTAAGTAAAAAAAATCTCATCATGGTGATATATAAGCATATTTTATTCCAATTAGACTTTAAAACTCTCTTTTGTTTTGCAGTATTGAGTCAAAAAGCACTCTTCACATTTTGGATTTTTTGCTTTGCAGATATATCTGCCAAAAAGCACCATCCCCTGATGTAGTACACGAAGGTCATTTTTGAATTTTTTTACAAGTGTTGCTTCTGTTGCAATGGCAGTTTTGTCATCACTCAGACCAAGCCGATGAGATACCCTAAAAACATGGGTATCTACCGCCATAAGATTTGCTCCTGTGTATTCTATCATCACTACATTGGCTGTTTTTTGCCCAACACCTGCGAGAGTTTGCAACTCTTTTTCATTCATAGGTATCTCACCCCCATAAGCCTCAACCACCCTTTTTGCCATAGCAAGTAGATTTTTTGCTTTGTTGTTAAAAAATGAACAACTGCCTATGAGTGATTTTATATCTTCAATATTGGCTTGTGCCATGTCGTTTGGTGTTGGGTATTTCTCAAAGAGTTCAGGAGTTATGAGATTTACCCTTTTGTCTGTGCATTGTGCAGACAGAGCCACTGCAACTACAAGTTCGTAGGCATTTTTGTACTCAAGTTCTGTAACTGCATCACTGTATCTCTCAACAAAAAGTTGTTGTATCTGTTGTATCTCTTGTTTTGTAGCTTTTTTCATAGGTGTGATTTTAGCTCAACTTATATAAAAATCTAAGAAATATAAAGAGTTATATGGTATAATCTCCGCTATATACCATAAATTAAGGGGATTTTGTGGGATTTTTTTCATTATTTTCAAAAAAAGAGGCAAAAGTAGATACTGTTGTCCAAAGTTATGATTATTTTACAAGAGAGATGGTTTGGCAGATTCTAAACAGCAGTAATTTTATGATGATATTCTTTACCAAGCAGGAGGGTTGGCTTGGAGCAAACAAAAAGTTTTTTGATACTTTTGGGTTTGAAGGGATTGATGATTTTAGAGCAAAGCACAACAGCATAAGGGAGCTTTTCTTCTCAGAAAGTGAAGAGGTTTTCACAGAAGATGATAAAAGTTGGCTCGATTATATAAAAAAATACAAACAAGATGGCTATGAGTTAAGCATAAGAGATGAGCAAAACAATCCCCTTTATCTAAAAGCAAAATGTCACAACCTTATACATGCTCCACAGGTTTATATACTTGAATTTGAAGATATAAGCGAACTTCATTATGCAAATATCAAGACAAAAGAGACACAAAGACTAAAAACAAAATTTTTATCAAATATAGGGCATGAGTTTAGAACACCTATGAACGGTATTTTGGGTTTTGTGAAATTATTAGAAGATACAAATATGACTCAGAGTCAGGCGGAGTATGTGCAGATGATTGAAAGGTCATCAAGAAGCCTGATGACAAACATACAAACCCTTCTTGATTTGTCTCAACTTCAGGCAAATAGACTAAAAGTACAAAAAGCACCTTTTTGCCTTTTGGATGAGATGGAGAAACTCTCTCGGAGATTTATGCTTATGGGTAGAGAAAAAGGGCTTAAAGTTTTGACATTTATAGATCCTAAACTTCCAAAAGAGATAGATTCGGATGCCAAAAGGATAGAGCAGATTATGAGTGCTTTGATCCAAAATGCCATAAAGTTTACCCCTAAAGGCGGCAAGGTTACAGTAGAGGTCAAGTTGCTAAAAAGAAGGCAAAACGGTGAATGCAGTATAGCTTTTGTGGTAAAAGACAATGGCACTGGTATAACACAAGAGCAGATAGCATTGGTTGATGAGCCTTTTACAGCGGGAGATCAGGCAGATGAAAGGATGGGTGTGGGACTTAGCCTCTCAAACGGTTTGGTGGAGCTTTTGGGTTCAAAGCTGAATATACATGGTGAAGAGGGAGTTGGAAGCTCATTTAGTTTTGCACTTGATTTTAAAGAGTCCAAAGGGCAGTCATATAAAATGATGCCTAAAAAACGGGTAAAAGTTTTACTTCTTGAGAGGGATAGAGTTGATGAGGCTAATTTCCTTACAACATATTTGAGATCGTTTGCCATTGATGTGGTAAAAGCAAATGTATTGGATGAACATATATATGATGGTGTTGAAGCACTCTATATAGTCGCCAATCAGGATGATTCCTCTTGGATGTTAAAACTTGGCACATTTAATAAAAAATGTTCTATAACTATGTTTTTGAGATATGGGGAGGTTTTGCAGACAAAACTGAGCCATCTTGTAGATGAGGTGATATCTCAGCCACTCTTACCAAGTGAAGTGGCAAAGCATCTGCACAGACTTTACGATATAGAATCTTATACAAAAGCTCCAAAAAGCAAACTAAATATAAAAGGTGGTGCAAGTGCTTTGGTAGTAGAGGATAATTTAATAAATCAAAGATTGATACAGATAATACTAAAAGAGTACAACATAGCTGTTGCAACAGCATCAAACGGAAATGAAGCTGTGCAAAAATGTGAGCAAAACAGGTTTGATATAATATTTATGGATATAGATATGCCTGAGAAAAACGGTATAATTGCTACAAAAGAGATCAAACAAAAAGTATCGCTAAATGCAAAGACACCCATTGTGGCATTGACTGCTATGGCTATGGAGGGTGATAGAGAGATGTTGCTTGAGAGTGGACTTGATGATTATCTTAGCAAACCTCTTACCCGTGAAAAACTAGAAAGGGTTTTAAATAAATATCTTTTGACTCAGAGTGTTTAACAACCATTAGTTTAAAACTACTAAAATTTTGCAACTAAACAAGGGATAGAAATATGAATATAACAAAAAAACTTTTTGCAAGTTTGATAATAGCTTCTTCGATAGCCTCAGCTCAAACTCTAGTAACAGTAAATGGTGTAAAAATATCTCAAAAAGATGTAGATACAGAGCTTATGAATGCTACTCAGGGCAGATTTAACCAAGTTCCTGCTGATAAACAGGCTGAGTTTAGAAAACAGGTACTAAAACAGCTTATTACAAAAGAGTTGATATTTGCAGATGCAAAGAAAAAAGGTGTACTTAAATCAAAAGAGTTCAAAGAGCAGTTTGCCAAAATTAAAAAAAGGATAGAAAAAGACCTTGCTATTCAGGTTTGGCAAAAACAGGAGCTTGACAAGATTAAAATATCAGATAAAGAGCTTAGAAACTATTATAATAAAAATAAAGGGGAGTTTGAAGAAAAAGAGAGTGTACATGCCCGTCATATTCTCGTAAAAACTCTTGATGAGGCAAATAGTATTATAGGTGAATTAAAGTCTCTCAAAGGTGAGAAGCTAAAAGCAAAATTTATAGAACTGGCAAAATCAAAATCAACAGGACCTAGTGGACCAAAAGGTGGAGATTTGGGATATTTTGCAAGGGGACAGATGGTACCTGCATTTAATGACAAGGTTTTTTCAATGAGTGTTGGAGATATATCAGGACCTGTAAAAACACAGTTTGGATACCATGTTATATATCTGGAAGATAAAAAAGCCAAAAAAACAAGAAGTTTTGATGAGGTAAAATCTTTTATAGAGCAAAGATTAAAACTTGAAAAATTTAAAACTGTAATGAAAAACAAGATAAAAGCATTGCAAGACAAAGCAGTAATAAAGTAGATAGATGAAGATCACTCCGATATCCAAAATTACTTTGGATGGGAGGGATTTTTTTGTCAAAAGGGATGAGTTGATTGATCCATTTTTGGCAGGAAACAAGTATCGAAAGTTATACACCCTTTTAAAAACCCCAAAGCAAAATCTAAATAAAATCATCTCATATGGTGGAACACAATCCAATGCTATGTTAGCAATAGCAAAAATGTGTTTTGACAAAGGTTGGGATTTTTTTTACTATACAAAACCTCTAAGCAAAACACAAAAAGAGCAAAAATTCGGCAACTATTATCATGCCATAGAGCATGGCATGAAGCATATTGAGATAGAGTATGAAAGGTACAAAGATTTTATAGCTTCGCTGAGACTAAATCTTGATGAGAAGACATTTATCATAGACCAAGGCGGTGCAGTGACTGAGGCTGATGAGGGATTGAGAGTTTTGGCAGATGAGATAAGGGAGCAAAACCCAGATGTAAAAGCACTTGCAACCCCAAGCGGAACAGGTACAACAGCTTTGTATCTCGCTCTTAATATGCCAGAGTATAAAGTATATACAACCCCGTGTGTGGGTGATGTAGAGTATCTAAAAACTCAGATGAGTGCCTTAGCTGCCTTGCCGGACAATCTAATCATTTTAAAGCCTGAAAAAAAATACCATTTTGCAAAACCTTACCCGGAATTTTTGAAAATTTACAAAAAACTCATGGCATGTGGGATAGAGTTTGACCTGCTTTATGCCCCGGGAATGTGGAAAACTCTACTTGAGCAAACCAGTGAAGATATACTCTATATACACAGTGGCGGTGTCAGTGGTAATGAGAGTATGCTAAAGAGATATGAGAAGTTTTAATCTAACGACGGAGAGGCTAGATTCAGGATCCAGTTGCAACGACGGAAGAGATTAACCACCTAGTTCCCAAGCTCCATCTTGGGAATTTATATGCCAGATAGTATTTCATGTTTTTATAATAAGTATGTATTCCCATCGGGGACGATGGGAACAAGTTGGAGGTGGGGAGAAGTCATCCTGAACTCGATTCAGGATCCAGTTGCAACGACGGAAGAGATTACAACAATACAGTGCCA
>Ga0256828_1001876_pt1 | contig 12906 bp, 9 predicted proteins | sample CV88metaG_FD_185993 | JGI IMG/M metagenome (GOLD analysis project Ga0256828, IMG submission 185993) | Hydrothermal vent microbial communities from East Pacific Rise, Pacific Ocean - CV88 | ecosystem: Environmental > Aquatic > Marine > Hydrothermal vents | place: Pacific Ocean: East Pacific Rise... | reverse complement strand
ACGAAATGTTGCCCACCATCTACATCACCAACTTAGAACAGAAAGCTTTTAAAGATTTCTTGGGCAGTAGATTGGCAGACAGATTAAGAGAGAATCATCTAGAGAGATTTGCCTTTGATGGGGAGAGTTTGAGGGGTTAAAATAAGCCTGAATTCTGTAGGTTCGATTTTATCGAACAAGAATTAAAGCCCATAAAACAATCCGTTCGATGAAATCGAACCTACAAATTTTGAGCATTAATTCCTTAATTTATTGGCATTAGGCTAAATAGAGGGCGAATAAGTAAGCCCTCTAAGGTTACATTAGATTCGTCCACCAGCCTGAACACCCCATGTGGTTCTCCATCGAGTTTTCACCATTGAGATACCGATAATTGCTACAAGCACAACACCTGCAAAAATCATAAATCCTGCTGAGTAACCGTCGAATGCACCTTTACTCCAACCAAGTGTTTTAATAAGGGCAAATCCACCAATACCACCAGCAGCGCCGATAAGACCTGTCATGATTCCAATATCTTTACCAAATCGTTGTGGTACAAGTTGGAATACAGCACCATTTGCCATACCAAGGTTCGCCATAATCAGGAAAAGAACAGCTATTGCTATCCAGAATGGAAGGGTTACAAATGCATTTACTAATGCCAATGCCATAACTGCACCAAAGAAGAAGTATAATGACTTAACTCCACCGTGCTTATCTGCCATTGCTCCACCAATTGGTCGAAGAATTGCTCCTGCAAAGATAGTTAATGCTCCAAAGTACCCTGCAATAACTTTTACATTGCCTTCATTAAACCACGCTTCACCAATAGCAGACATATCTACTTGATAGGTATTCATTAGGTAAACTTTCATGTATCCTGCAAATCCTACAAATCCACCAAAACTGATTGCATAGAAGAGTGCAAACCACCATGTATCTTTATCTCTCATCAACTTACCGTAATCTTTTAACTTTTTAGGTCGTGATGTGTATATCTCTTTTGGTGCATCTTTTGCCATAAAGAGATATGTGATAAAGATTCCCAATGAGAGAACAGCACCTACCAAGAATACAGCTTCCCAACCCCAAAGTTCTGCAATTTTTGGAGCAAAGATAAAGTCTACAACCACACCAATGTTACCTGCACCTGCAATTCCAAGTACAATACCTTGGAGTTTTGGTGGATACCATTGACCAGCTTGTGGAAGTGCAACAGCAAATGAAGCCCCTGCAAAACCAAGACCAAGCGCAACCCATAAAAGTTCAGGATAGGTAATGCTTGCTCCTCTAAAGTAAGCATAAAATAGAACCGATATAACAACCGATTGAGCCATAAGTGCTGTCTTTTTAGGTCCAAACTTATCAACTCCAAAACCAAGAAGAATTCTTAGTAATGCCCCAGATAAAACAGGAATAGCAAGTAGTGTTGCTTTATCTCCTGCTGTCATTGTATATCCACCAATGGCTAAGGCTTCTCCAATTTCTGTTGAGATTGCTCCGAGCATTGTCCATACCATAAAGGAAAAGTCGAAGTACAAAAATGCTGCAAATAGTGTTTTTGCATCTCCTTGTCCTTTTAGTGCCTTAAATCCTGCCATAATAATTCCTTGTTTTAATTATTTAAGAGAATTATAGGGGAATTAAATGATTTTAATAAGAGTTTTGGTGATTAAAAAGTAACCATTTGTAAAAAAATTAATTGAGTAAAAAATATACAGCAATAACAACTCTTCTTTTATTTTTTTAACTATAATAAATCAATTTTTTAATTTTCAAGGAAAAGGGATTTAAATGTCTATTTTAGCCAAAGCATTAGAGGCAAGAAGTAAAAAACAGAATAAAGTAGAGGCTACAAAAGCTTTGAAATCGCCAATGGATGTGTATGCAAAACTTGAAGAGATTGCATCAGCAGGTTATGAGGGGTTAGCAAAAGAGGACTCTACATATTTTTTAAAATGTTTTGGTCTTTTTGACAAAGGTAACGATTTTATGTTACGTGTTCGTGTACCAATTGGTCAATTAAACAATGAACAAGCAATTCGTATTGGAGAGGTTGCCAAGAAGTATGGTGATGATTATATAGACATTACTACGCGTATGCAGATAGAGTTACGTTATCTACAGATAGAAGATATTGCAAAAGTTTTAACTGAGCTTAAAGAGGTTGGCATTAGTACTTTTCAAACAGGTGTTGACAATCCAAGAAATATTGTTGCTGACCCTTTGGAGGGGATTGCTTTTGATAATATTATTGATGTTAAACCGATTGTAGATAAGATACAAGCGATGACAATTGAGAATCCTGAGTGGATTTCAGTATTGCCTCGAAAGTTTAATACAGGAATTTTAGGCTCAATGTCAAACTCTTGTAATATTTTTGGACATGACTTATGTTTTGCTCTTGCCAATAGAGAGGGGATTTTTGGTTTTAATGTTCATCTTGGTGCAAGAGTTGGTGTACAGTCAGAAGATGCCAATACCTTTGTGCGTGCCGAAGAGGTACCTGATTTTTTTATGGCTCTTTTAGAGACATTTAAAACCTATGGATACCGTGATAATCGAAATAAAAACCGTTTACATTTTTTGCTTCAAGATGTAGGGATTAAAGCTTTTATTGATGCAGTAAAAGCAAAAGCAGGAAGAGAGTATTCTTCTGCTGGTCAAAATCTGGTACAGTCACAAAATATTGCGTTGGGGTCGAATAGGGTTCTTCAGCGAAATGGAAAATATGCCCATAAGATTATTGTTCCTTCAGGGATTTTTTCGGGAACCGATATGATTGAGGTGGCAAAACGAGCAAAAGGGTTTGGTTCAGGAGATTTACGCTTAACTTATGACCAAAATATTTATGTTGTTGATATAGATAAAGATGCATTGGATGCTTTTGAATCAACCTCAATTTTTGCAAAATATAATAAATTTAATAATATCTATTTTAATGATATGATTGCTTGTGCAGGGACAAAAACTTGTTCATTTGCTGTTATTCCAAACAAAGAGGATGCTATTGAGATGGCAAACTTCTTAAAATCAGAGATACCTATTGAGAGTGGAATGGTACGGATGAACTGGTCTGCTTGTCCTAAAGGGTGTGGTGTTCATGGTATTGGTGATATTGGATTTGAAGGGTGTAAAGCTAAAAATGATAAAGGTAAACGCGTTGATGGTGTGCATATCTTTATGGGTGGAAAGATTACGCGAGAGGCAAAAGAGGCACGAATGCTTCATAAAGCCTTGCCAATTACAGAAGCGAAACATCATGTCAAATATCTGTTAAAAGAGTATAATAGATTAAAACTTCGTGGTGAGACATTTGAAGCCTTTGAAGATAGATATTTAAGTGCAAACTACTCTTATCAGGCGATAGCTTTCTTTACAAAGATAAACTATATCTTAAATGAAAAGTTAGCATTACGTGTAACTCTAGAGCTTGATGAGCATCCAAAAACTTATAAAAAAGAGAATTTTGAAGTTTTTAATTTTGGTCTAAAACTCTTTAAGCTCTTAACTGGAGAGAAACGTTATACAGCAGTTGAAGATTTTGAACCTGTTTTGGTTAAAGCACGAAAAATAAAACGAGACAGTGTAACCAAATTAAATCCATCTGTTCCAAGAAAATTGAGTGAAGTTATCTATATGATGACAGACAATGATAAAAAAACAAGAGCTTCAGTATTTTCAGAGCTTTTGGTTCAACTAAAAGCTCTTTAGTAAGATTTAGAGAATTTTTTATTCTCTAAATTTTACTACTTCTCTTCATCCATAATAAATCCAACAACCAATAGAGCCACTACAAAGAGGATAATTACTCCAATATAGATATAATCCAACATTATATTAACCTTCCATATTTTTTTGCCATAGATTTAAATCTGCTTTTCTCCTCTAGGGATTCAAATCCATTAGAGGGAATATAGTGAAAGTTTGGATGTTTATAGAGCATAATATCTTCTCCTAATCCAATAACTTCTTGAACTTCACTCCAGCTCCACTTCTCATTTTTATTTAAAAGATTAAAACCATCTTTGTCAATGGTTATCTCTACTTTTTTATTTTTAAATGGAGAGTTTTTAAAGGCACTGTACGCTCTTCTTTTTGCAATCCATTTCTTACCGTAATACCAATAGAACAACATAATTGTTGAAAAAAGAAGAATGGCAAAAGCCTCTTTTTTGAGTGCCAAGACAATACCATACTGTAAAAGAGCAACAAAGAACCAACCAATAAACCGTTTGGCTGAGTGGTTAAATTGGTATTTGTATGAGGCTTCAAAGAGCTTATCGAGATGCTCTTTGTTCCAGATATAACTTATTTTAATCGGTTTAGACATGTTCATCACACGAGCTTATTATTAAATCAGATTTTTTGAGGCACCCTTTTCTCTCTAATTTTTCAATCATCTCCAGTGTTTTTTGATATTTTTCTTGAAATATTTTACTGTTAATGGCATATTTTTTCTGCTCTTTTTTAGCGTACCACCAAGCAAATGCAATGGAACTGGCAAAAATAGAGTAGATAAGAATCTGCCACTCTTTTAAATCAAGAAGAACAATAAAATATTGAACAGAGAAGAGAACAAAAAACTCTATTGAGAAGATAATAACCAGCGTTGAACTCTGTTCAAAATCAAGAGTATATTTCTCTATCTCTCTTAGGTGATTGAGGTTTTCATTTACTTTTAATGCTGTTTCTCTACAAGAGACCTCTAAAGACTCAGGATTTTCTATATTTTTAATATGTAGATTACTCAGGTTATACTCAATATTTATCTGTTTGTAATCTTCTAAAATCTGTGGTTCTCTCTGCATGATTTCTAGGATTTGTTCTTCGGTTACTCGTGTTGTACCTGCTATCTTCTGGACATCTTGTAAAACCAAATCATACAAACCAATATTTTTTATTTCGTTGGCTACGCGTTGTAGATGTATCAAACTTTTCCCTTTTTATATTTATATCAACGGGTAGAGACACTGCTCTACCCCTACAGATATGTGTCGAGCAAGCTCTCGACCCATTTACCTTTATTATATTTAAATTTTATGGTTCTGGGCTACTGTTTCAGGCTCAATTCCATAAGATGCTGTTGGGTCTTGTGCTGGTAAAAAGATACCAATAAGCCCCTTAAGACCTACAGACATAATGACATTAATCAAAAATAATACCCATGCAACAAGAAGCATTGTTCCACAAATTCCAGCAAGTATCATCCATGTATTGAACTCTCCATCGACATAGAGATGTCGTCGTAGCATACCATCAAGTCCAGCCATACCCATAAATGCACCCATTCCAATACCACCAATAAGGTGTAACCAGAAGTGTAAATTCGAGAGTTTACTAGAGAAGATTTTTGTATTGTTTGTTACAATTGGCCAAAGAACATAAACAGCACTGTATAGTGTCATATAGAGACCAACAATAAGTGCAATATGAACATGCGCTCCAATAATCCATTGGGTATTGTGAAGGACACGGTTCATACCCATATCGGCTTGAATAATCGCTGCAGGAACAGCCAATCCAAATCCAACCAAACCACCAAGAAGATACTTTAATTCCATGGTCATTTTTAATGGACGGGCTTTCCAAAGGGTTACGAGTGTAATAAAGAGAGCCAATCCTTGAGTGAGAAGCTCAAATGCTGTTACCATCTCACCTGAAATAAGTTTCATCATCTCAGGCTGTCCTTGGTCGGCTAAAAGGTGGTGTGACCAAACCATCCAAGAGACCAAAAGCTCGAGCATCAATGCAGCTCTTGCAACATTTTCCATAAAGAGTTTTTGACCTGTAATTAGTGTTGCTAAGAGATACCATGAACCAGCAACATAGATAAGTACCAATCCATCAGCAACCAAATCTAGACCCCACCAAAAGTAGTTTTTATAAAGAAGAGCATCAATAGTTGCTACATTTAAAGGGCTTCCACTTGCATCAAAAATAAGATAGACAAGAACCAAAACTCCTGCACTTAAAATTACAATGGCATCAAGGAAAGTATCTACTGTACCACGGAAGATTGCAACAACAGGAAGTGCCAAAGCAGGTTCTTTGCTGTATGGAGGCTTTCCTGTCAATTTATGCCAAAGATTAAGCATTCCATCAATACCAAATCCACTAATAAGAAGTTCTTTGGTCGTTTTGTTTTGATGAACTCCAATTTTTTGGAAGATGGTGGCATAGATGTTGTAGATAAATCCAAATGTTCCCAACATAATCAGTGCAACACCAAGAATAAATACAATTCCACCAATTGCAGAGAATTGAGTTGTATCTGCAGGTAGTGGCCAGTAGAGTGTATAGAGTGGTGCATATTGCCATACAAATGCAGCAATCCATGCTAAAGCTGTTCCTCCTGTAATGAGTCCCCATGTCCAGTTTGCTAACTTGACACTATAGAGAGGCTTTTTAGTTAAAAATGGAACTAGAAAACTAAATGCAGCGAAAACGAGCTGATAGGTTGAACCAAAAATACCCACAATAGGGTGAACGGTCATAATAGAGAAGTAGTGGTCGGGGTGAAAGAACTGTTCTGGAATGGGTGCTGTTGGTCCAATTTGAACCATTCTCATAATCATCCCTTCAAGTGCAACCAATCCATAGAATAGAAAACTTACAATAACAGCTCTGAGCGTTACCTTTTGAAGTGCATTTAAGCTTGTATGGTCAAAGTTTGTACCATTCATTAAATTTTTCATTAAACTCATTATTTTTTGCCTCCCTCTTCTTTACATCCTACAACCTCAAGCCAATTCTTAACAAACATTAAATCTTTTCCTGTATGCTCATCATAGGCATCTGGACCTGAATACTCTGTTGAAATTACATCAAACAGACCATTATGATTAAATGTCCATAAAATATCATTTGGGTCCAAGATTCCATTGACATCTGTTCCAGGGTTAACCTGCATCTGCATTACCATAGAACCATCTTGTCTAAAGAGTCCAAATCCATATACCAAATCACGACTTCTTACATCAAACTCTATGGTTTGACCACATTGAACAGTTACCCTTTTAGGCATATCAACCCATTTGTGTTTTTCTATCTCAAACTTATATGTTGCATCAGGTGTAATTTGGTCTCTTGTAATATCTTGTGATACCCATGGAATGGTGTTATAGGTAAAAATATGGTGACCTACCCCCATTGCTACCAAGAAGCCAATGTATGTGTAGAATGGTATCCGTACTACAGATTTGGCTTTCTCTTCTCGTGTTAGATTGTACCCAAACCATGCAATCACTGAAATAATTAGCAGTGAGTAGATGGAGTAGGCGAACCAGTGAAACGACAATAACTCAGCTGAGTTAGAAAATGTCATGATTTCTCCTTTTTTTAGTGCTACAAATATTATTTAAAATAATAAATAATATAAGATGTTTTGAGTATAATTTTTTTCTTTTATAATAATCTTGATGTAAATCAAGGTATTTGGGGGATATGATTAAAAAATAATCAAAAATATTTTTTTAGGCAACAATTTCTGCTTAAAAAATAATCAAAAAAAAGTTTAAATAGAAAAGTGTATCTATTTGGTTTAAATCTTGATTTGATTAAAAATCATACAGATTTACCAGCAATATTGACCACTTTTAAACTATAATCACACTTAGATAATTATGTAAACAAGGGACTGGTAATGAACTCAACACCATTGGATAGTTTTATAAATCACAAGGCAGAAACTGGGATGCAGTGTGGTAACTATAGTATAGATATTCCCGAATTAAAAGAGGGAGAGCAGTACCGTTTTCACTTTGATGCAACGGTATGTGTGGGGTGTCACTGTTGTGAGGCTGCCTGTAATGAACTACAAAATAACCCAGCAGAAGTTAAGTGGCGACGTGTTGGAGAGATGGAGGGAGGCGTTTTCCCTAATGTCTCTCAACTCTTTAACTCAATGAGCTGTAATCACTGTATTGACCCAGAGTGTCTGCGTGGATGTCCTACCAACTCTTATGTAAAATTTGAAAATAATGGAATTGTTTGGCATGATGATGACAGCTGTATTGGGTGTCAATACTGTACATGGAACTGTCCATATGAAGTCCCTGTAATGAACTATGACAGAGGTATTGTAACCAAGTGTGATATGTGTCATGATAAATTGGAAGTAGGAGAGACTCCTGCTTGTGTTCAAGCCTGTCCAGCTGGAGCCATTGAGATAGAAGTGGTTCATAAAGAGGAGTGGATTAAGTATGGAATGGAGAAAGAGGGGGTAGCACCTCATCTTCCTGATGTCTCTATTACCAAACCAACAACACGTTATACTTTACCTGAAAATATGCCCGAGTATAAACCTGCCGATGAGCGATTGTTAAAACCTGCACATGCTGAATTACCTCTGGTCTTTATGACAGTTTTAACGCAAATCTCATTGGGCGCATTTTTGGCACTCTTCTTGGGACAACTTCTTTTTGGATTAGGATTTAATCTGCCTGAACCAACATTGGCAATGGCAATTATAGCATCGATTCCATCAGCAATTGGTCTACCTTTATCTGCGCTACATTTAGGTCGTCCTATTTTAGCCATGACGGCAGTGAAAAATTGGCGAACCTCATGGCTCTCACGAGAAGCAATAGCCTTGGGTCTCTATACAGGATTAGCTTTTGCTGTAGCAGGGATGTATTTTATGGAGATTAAAGGGTTGCCTCTATTGGTTCTAGAGGGAATAACTTTGGCAATTGGAATCTATGGAATCTATGCACAATCAATGATATATAGAGTTCGTGCAAGACCAGCATGGGATAGAAAATCAACAACCAAGCGTTTCTTTGGTTCAGGTTATATTGGTTTTCTTATTATCTCGTTACTACTTTTGACAAGCAATGGTGGTGCAGGAGCAACTGTGCTTCTAGCTGTATCGCTTTTAGCTGGAATGGCACAAGTGTTGATTATTTATGAAGAGGTACTTTTTTATCGTCACCTTGATAAAGAGGGAACGCTCTATTATCAGCTCAATAGAACACGAATTTTGCTTCAAGAGCATTTTGGTAACATTAAGAAGTTTAGAATCTATTCACTAATTCTTTCTGCTTTACTCTTACCTCTTTTGGCTATTTTATTTACAGCAAGTGGTCTACATGGTTTGGCAATTACTATTTTAGTTGTTGCAATTGTTGGTTCACTACTCTCTGAATTGGCAGGACGATACCTATTCTATAGAACCGTTGTACCTTTAGGTTTAGCAGGGAACTTCTTTGCTGGTAATCAGAGACATTAAGGAGACAGTATGTTAAGTAAGATAAAAAATTTTCTGGGTGTCGATATAAAAACCGACAAATATAAGAAAGGAGATGATGCTAAGTTTGGTAAAATCTCTAAATTTAAAACCCCTGATGAGTGGGTACGAAGTACTTGTGGTTACTGTGGTGTTGGTTGTGGTCTCTATATTGGGGTTAAAGATGGACGACCTGTCTATACCAAAGGTGACCCTGCACACCCTGTAAGTAAAGGAACACTCTGTCCAAAAGGGTTGACTGAACATGAGATGGTAGATTCGGATAATCGTGTGACCACACCGATGATTCGTAAAGATGGAAAACTAGAACCTGTAGAGTGGGATGAAGCATTTAAAGAGGTCTCTGATAAGTTTAAAGCGATTCAAGCCGAGCATGGAAAAGGTGCTGTGGCATGTATTTCGACAGGGCAGTTTTTAACCGAAGATTTTTATACATTGGGTAAGTTTGTTCAGTTAGGACTTGAGACCAGTAACTATGATGGAAATACCACGCTATGTATGGCATCGGCTGTTATGGGTTACAAACAGACTTTTGGAAGTGATGGTCCACCAGCAAGTTATGAAGATTTTTCACATGCCGATGTTATTATGCTTATTGGAGCAAATATTGCTGATAACCATCCAATATTAAAGCTCCATATTGCTAAAAACAAGAAGATAACAGGAAAAAAACCTACCATTATTGTGGTTGACCCTCGACACTCTAAAACAGCCAATATGGCAGATATTTTTGTACCTCTTGCTCCACGAAGTGACCTTGCACTGCTAAATGGACTCTGTTATATTATTTTTGAGCAGGGATGGGAAGATGAGCAGTTTATTAAAGAGCGAACCAGTGGTGGTTTGGAGTTTAAAAAGCATATTATGGCAAACTATCCACCTCAAGAGGTGGCACACATTACAGGTATTGATGTAAAAGAGCTTTATAATCTTGCTAAAGTCTATGCCACAGCCAATAGAGCGATGAGTGCTTGGACAATGGGGGTTAATCAGAGTTCAATCGGAACCGATACCGTTTCGGCTATCTGTAACCTTGCTTTAATTACAGGAAATTTAGGAAAAGAGGGAGCTTCACCTTTCTCTATTACGGGGCAATGTAATGCCATGGGGACACGAGAGTTTGGCTTTACCAGCTCAATCCCAGGGTATAGAAATTATGCAAGTGATAGTGACCGAGCCATCTTTGCTGATATTATTAATGTCCCAACTGAGCTAATTCCCACAAAACGGGGCTACGCTTATCCTCAGATTATTGATGCCATCGACCGTGGAGAGATTAAAGCTTTATGGGTAACAGCAACCAATCCATTGGTCAGTTATCCTGACCAGATACAGCTTCGAAGAGCTTTGAAAAAGCTTGATATTCTAGTGGTTCAGGATGCCTTTATGAGTGAGACAGCAGAAGTAGCTGACGTTATCTTTTCAGCTGCGACATGGAGTGAAAAAGAGGGAACTTATACCAACTCTGAACGGCGATGTAATTATGCTAAAAAAGCCGTTGAGCCATTGGGAAAAACGATGAGTGATGCCAATATTGTTATTGAATTCTCTAAATATTTCGATGGAAAATATGAGTTACTCTTTAAAGAGTTCAAAAGTAGTAGAGATATTTTTGAAGAGATTAAACGTGTTAGTGCAGGGCAACTTTGTGATTATAGTGGTATGGATTATGAGAAGATAGAGAAGCTAGGCGGTATTCAGTGGCCATGTAATGAGCAGTATCCAGAGGGTAAAAAACGGCTCTATACCGAAGGGTTTGCGTGTCCAACAGATGATGGAAAAGCAAAACTTCTGCCTGTTGATTGGAAACCTCTTGCCGAGAGTTGTAATCCTAATTTTCCACTAAACTTAAACACAGGAAGAACAGTAGAGCAGTGGCATACACGAACAAAAACAAAAACAATTGGACTTCTTAATGATTTGGCTCCAGAAGCATGGGTAGAGTTAAACCCAAAAGATGCCAAAAAGTTAAAAGTTAAAAGTGGAGATAGAATTAAGATAGGTTCTACCCGAGGTTCTGTAGAGGATTTAATTGTAAAAGTAACTGAGGTGGTAAGAGAAGGGGATTGTTTTGTTCCATTCCACTTTGCCGAGCAGATGATTAATAATGTAACGATTGCCGACTTTGACCCAAAATCGTTTGAGCCTAACTTTAAACAGTGTGCTGTAAATATCTACTCAGATGAGGTTCCTGATGGAATAAAGATGAAAGAGACAGAGATTGCTGGAGCCTTAGAAAAACCAGCAGTAGAAGCTATTTTAAGTGAAAAAGTTGAAGAAACGGTAACATATAAAAACTAGATTATTACCTTTAGTAACAGACAAAGGATGCTCAAAAAATAAACATCCTTTGTCTATAGTTTTATAAATTTTTCGTTATACTGATTTATAATTTATTACAAAGGATGAAAATGAAATTAACAAAATTAAGTTTGATTACAGTATTGGCACTGACATCAGCAATGGCAGGAGATGCTAAAATCAGTGGGGATGCAAAACTATTTTACAGTACAACTGATGCAGGAAATGCAGACCTTTTTAATAAAAATGGTGCAATGGGAGATGCTGGTGTTAAATTAAACTATACAAGAGATGTTGCAGAGGGTGTAACACTTAATGTAGGAGTTACAGGTGTGAGTACACTTGGTTTAGAGAATACTTTAGTAAATAGTACATGGATACAGCACAATAGACACGATAGTCGAGATGTAGATGGTAACAAAGTTGTTGCTGGTGATGTACAAGATACAGTATGGATTGACACAGCCAATATTGTACTTAAGCCTATAGACAACACTATGTTGGTTGTTGGTCGTCAAACACTTGATACACCATTAGCATTTACAGAGACTTGGAATATTGCTCATAATACATTTGATGCTGTTGTAGCAGTAGATAATCATCTTCCAGATACAACATTGATTGGTGCATGGGTTGGTCGTGGAAATGGTCATAATGGTTATGAAAATTTACATGGTGGTATGGGTAAATATGGTGCTTTAAATGCTTCTCAAGAGGATGCTCTTGCTTCAAATGAGGGTGCATTTGCTGCTGCTGTAATAAATAAGTCTATTCCAATGACAACAGCTCAACTTTGGTTTTACAATGTAAGAAATGAAGCTGATGCTATTTGGGCTCAAGCTGATATTACACCAACAAAAGAACTCTCAGTTGGTCTTCAATACTCAACAATCTCTCCAAAAGGTGTAGTTGATGGTGCTGATGATACAAAAGCATTTGCTACAAAATTGGGTTATAGTGTTTCAGGTGTTGATTTAGCTGCTGCTTACTCTAAAGTAGATGATACTGGTTTAGTATATATGGGTAATACTGCAACTGCTGGAGCGCATGGTGGTCAATCTAAACTCTATACAGAAGCATGGTGGAATTATAACTTTGTAGGTCAGGCTGGTGCAGAATCTATGATGGTTTCAGCAGTTTACGGAGATTTTACAGCACAATATACAAGTGTTAAAAATGACAACAATAATATGTTGGAGATGGATGAGATTACATTGACAGCAACTAAAAAGATAGGTCCTGTTGATGCAACAGTTGCATTAATCAATGCAAGTAGTGATGATGAATCAATTGATGGAAATACAATTCAAGCCTACTTAACCGTTCCTTTCTCTCTTTAATTTAATAGACCAAGGTATTGTTTACCTTGGTTT
>Ga0256828_1001875_pt1 | contig 12907 bp, 9 predicted proteins | sample CV88metaG_FD_185993 | JGI IMG/M metagenome (GOLD analysis project Ga0256828, IMG submission 185993) | Hydrothermal vent microbial communities from East Pacific Rise, Pacific Ocean - CV88 | ecosystem: Environmental > Aquatic > Marine > Hydrothermal vents | place: Pacific Ocean: East Pacific Rise... | reverse complement strand
CTATCTTTTTCAATTCAGTTGTAATATCATCAGTTAATTGTGCTTTTACTTCATCAGCTGAAGATGTAATATCCAAACTTACAGATACTTTATCACCTTCTATAGCAATATCTTTAACAAATCCAAATGTTACAATATCTTTTGTAAAACCTGGATATGTTACATTTTTCAATGCTTCAAGTACATTTTCTTGTGTCATCTCTCTGACTCCTCAATAATTTTTATAACCTAATTTATACCACCAAAATCTTAAAATTGATTTAATTTAGAGTTTTTTTATCTGATTTTATTTTATAATCTTATATATAAGTTAAATATATACATCATAGTAACATCTGTCTTGATAAAACCATATTATCAATATGGTTTCATCTGTAATTTGATATTTGGTCTTACAGTAGATATATGTTGAGGATGTTTTATAAAATTATCCAATACTTCAAACATACTGCTTTGAGTTGTTTTTTCAAATATATAATATCCAGAATGAAGTTTCTTTTTGAGTTTTAAACCATTTGTATTTTCAAATGTTTTTATCTCTTCTTCACTCATAGCTTTATCAAACTTGATGATAAAACCTTTGTTTTCTATCTGAGACTGCTCTTCTTTTGTGTATGAGACATTTATATTTCTTATGATACCTTTATCTAAAACTGATACTTTTTTATGTATCAGTTGCATACTAGTACTATCATCCATCGCACAACCAACTATACCCAAACCAATCAAAAGTATCCATATCTTTTTCATCATCTATCTCCTAATGTCCATATATATTGATGTTGATATTACTAACAGTTCCTGTATCACCACTATCATTTGTATCACTTATCGTAATATTCCAATCACCCTTACTACCTTCTCCAAGCATTGCAGCTGTAGCAAAACGCCAACCACCACTCATCCAACTTCCTGATGTCTCTACACCAGGCTTAATCAACACTGTTTTAGTATTACTTGGTGATGTAAGATTTATTTCATATTCTGATGCTCGTACATGATCATTTGTGATAGTAACTTCTACCCACTCTATAGTTATATTTTCATCAACACTCACTATAAAATCTTTTGACTTATTGTCTTCTACAAGTTCATTAAATGTTTTACTCACAGTTATATTTAACTCATCTGGTAGATTTGTATATCCGTTTGTACACTCATCTATCATAGCTTTTGCATCTATACGACCAAAACCATAATCTATACTATGATGAAAACCTGCACTATTTACAACCCAGTTGTTACTATCTGTTTCATCATCTATCTTTTTGGCTGTTTTTGCTGCTATATACTTAACATCTCTCCAGTTCAAATCAGGACATGCTTCTAAAACCAATGCTATAGAACCAGCAACAGTTGGAGCAGCTGAGCTTGTTCCATTCATCGCAAATGTGTAGTTTTCTTTTGTATCCTCTGACCAAGTTGTTTGTGTATTTATATCACCACTATTAGTTGATCTACCCATTATTGTAGTAGTACCTATAGTAGGAGTAGTTTGATAATAATCTCCACTATATCCTGAGACCCATAAGTTAGAACCAGGATTGGAATATGAAGCGTATGTATTGTCATTTTTCAATGCTGCTACAACTATAGGAAATCTGTTGCTGAGCATATACTCTAAGTTGGCATCACCATGGTCTCCACGACTGTTACCAGCTGCAAAAGTATATATACGTCCTTTCCCTTCTCTGCCGTGAGTTACACCATACTCCATAAAATCCTCAAAAATCGTTTCAGACATCTGATAAGCACCCCAACTATTGTTAGTAATAGCTATCTTTTCATCTTCTGTCCATGCCAATTCCAAAGCTTCTACTGTCTGATCTTCCAACCAGTTACTTCCTGCTATACGAGCAAAAGGAGCTATACCTCTAACACCTTTACCATTAAATGCTCTTGATGCCATAATACCTGCTACCATAGTACCGTGTACACCATAACCAGATGGGTCTCCGACTTTATTGCCATCATATGAACGAGACAAATCCATATTTTCGATCAAATCCTCATGATCTGCATCTACACCGGTATCTACTACTTGAACTATGATAGGATCTCCTTCATTGTATCCCATATATTTATGATATATATCCATCACATTCAAATCAGTTTCAAACTCTATACCTTTGGTATCTACACCACTATTGTTGGTAGCTCTTGCTTCATAGTCCCAAAGGTGCCACTGCATATTAAAAAACTGATCTCCTATATCCCCACTACTTTGTCGTCCATCAACTATACCATTGTTGTCTTGATCATCATTGCTGCTGTTCATATCCAGTAGTACTTCTATATTATCTGGGATACCATCATCATCTGTATCACCACTATTGGATTCATTTATATCTGTGACCGTTATATTTATATCCTGGTAAGCTCTATTACCATATATATCTACTGCTTTCACACGGATTTGATATACATTGTCTCTATCTTTATCCAATGCATTTTCATAATCTGCCCCAATTTTCCATACCAAAGTACCTTTTTTATAAGAAACATGGAACAAAGAAGCATCATCTCCACCTACGATATAGTACCTAACTATACTCTCATCTGTAGCTACTATATTCATAATCTGTGTATGATTTTCTGGTATTGAAACATTATCAGCAGAGATAATTACAGGTGGTGTTACATCTTGAATCTCTTCATTGGTTGAAGTATTTGTATCTTCTGAAGTATTTGTATCATTTGAAGCTGTAGAAGTTGCACTAACAGAACCTCCACCACTACACCCTAAAAGTATCCATGAAGCACCAATAGTGCATATATACACAATCTTTTTCATTTATATCCCCTCTGTTAAAATCATATAAATGAATATCTATATACTATTTGACAATAACATATATATATTCATACATCAGCTTTATAGCAGAGAGGTAAACTCTCTACTATGATATACTAATCAACATCAAGCATATCCACTAAACTATCATACTCTTGATAGTCATCTTCTGTTCTGATATAACCATATGTAAGATTACTATCCAAGCCAAATCCCACTTCAGCATCTGTTTTACTTGTAAACGAACTTTTACCGTCATATGGACTAAACAAAGCAATAGCAATATAAGGGTTTACAAACTCCTCTTCTTGTCTATGCTTACTATATTCCTGACTACTTTTCCAAGTATTCAAAGTTTTTATATCTACACTACCACCCAATTCAGTAGCACCAATAGTACCATTGACATTTAGTGTTGCTTTTAACTCTGCACCATCTTCATCACCTTCAATAAGTATCTGTGATGTTATTTGATGATTATTTTGATATACATCAAAGAAATCTTTATATGTAACATTATCTTCCATATCTTCTTCATACAGTGACAGATAACCGTTGTTGTTGTTATTCATATCAAATACAAATTTACCATAACTTGATGATGAACCATCATTACCTTCGTATGTAGATCCTTTTAAGTTCAATTCTCCATCATAGAGTGAACTATAACAAAGAGTATTTAACTTGATAGATTCTGAATTGTTTTCATCTGATTTAACACTAAATGATTCATTTCCATTCATAGAAACATTCAAATCATATGTTATATCTAAGTAACCTTTTGTAGTATTGCCATCTTCATCTTCTGTTTTATGAGATTCTCCATCAAAGTTTATAACAGTTGAAACACTTAAGTTTGCATCTGATAGATATACTACCTCGCCTTTAGTTTCTCTCCAGTCTATACCTTTGTTGCTTATAGCAACTTCCAATCTCAATACTCCCTCTACATCACTATCATTTTCATCACTGTATCCAGTTTGTTGTGTCAACAAGCTTCCAGAAAACTCACTTTGACCATCAAATATATAAGTGCTATTTTCTTCATTTGTATCCATAGCTCCGATATTGCGTAAGATATTATCATTGTAAAATACCATATCTATCGCTTCTGCAACATCATTAAAATGTTCACTTCCTTCTGTAACTACACAGTTATCAAAACTCGCTTGTATAGTGAAGCGTTTTACAGTTGTATTTGTATCTTCATCATAAGAACTACTATCAGCATAATGAAATGAGTATGTACCATTGTTGTCACATAACAAATTATCACCTGTCAATATATCATCACTTTGTATTTTTTGCTCCAAAGTATCAATACTATCTACTGCTGTAATTACTTTAGTAGCAATTTTACCTTCTATAGTATTTTTATCCAACTGACTTATGTTTGATACTTTCATACTATTTGCTGACATCTCATCCAATGTATGTTTAGATAAAACATTTAAACCGATATACGAACCCAAACTAGCAGAGTTTATAGACAACATCAAAGTATCTTTTGTTTTATTTTGATCCAAAGAGACCTCTTTTGCCTTTATAGATGCTGGAATCGGACAAGGATTCTCTACTGTAGGTTCTTCTACTACTGGTGGTGGTGTATCACTTTTTGAACCACCTCCACAACCTACAATACTTACAGTTGCTATACTCAAACATGCCACAGATGCAATTTTACTTAGATATTTCATTTATCCCTTCCTTTATGATTTTATCGATATAAGTACCATATCATAAAGAAAATTATATCATGAAATTATAAAACATCTTAATCTTAATAGACAAAGAGACTTTACAGCCTCTTTATCTTAATCATCATCAACATTAAACATATCTCTTAAACTATTATACTCTACTGGTGCACCATCATCTATTTTGATATAACCATATGGTTGTTCTTCTTCATCCAGTCCAAAGCCAACTGTTGCCTGATTTGCACTTGTAATAACTGTTTTACCTGTATAAGGCATATTTTGTATAAAATCATAAGGCGTAAAAAGTTTAATAGAAATATATTCTTCTTCTAAAGCAGATTCATATTGGTTACTAGATTTCCAAGGCACTACAGTATCAAACATAGCACTTCCACCTACCAAAGTAGAACCAACTATACCATTGATGCTAAATGTATTGTTACGGTCTTCTTGATCTACATCTGGATTATGTACTACATCAAATGTTGCTAATGATGCTATAGTGTGTTGATTTTGATACAAATCATCAAAATACTTATCTACACCATCTTCTTCTTCATACTTCTCATATATAGATGCATAACCATTCCCTACAGAACCTACATCTGCTACGATATGATTATCTACAATATCATCTTCACCTTCAGCTTCAAATAGATAAGTATTTCCTTTTATTTTACCTGTATACTCTGTATTAAAGCACAATGCAGTAATATCCAACATATCATCACCATCATCATACACATCATGCCAAGTCTCTTTTAGATTCATATCTAAACCTAGTTCATAGTCAACAGAGAAAGAACTTGATGTTGTATTGCCATCTTCACCTTCTGTAAACTTTGTCTCTTCCAATACAGATATATCACTTGTTACAGCAAATAAACCATCAGAATCAAAAGTAAATGAATACTCAGAAGATGTTATATCTAAATCTATACCTTGATTTGAAAGTGCAATATTAAAGTATATCTTTCTATCATCATTTTCTCTATCTATTGATGATCTATATTTTACTTCTATATCAGCATCTAGATTAGAAGACCCATTGATAGTCAATACTCCATCACCTTCTTCTGTACCATATCCTTCAAATATCATTTCATCATAATTTGCCAACTTCAGCAAAAAACCAACTAGTTTAAATATATCATCTTCATGCTCACTTCCTTCGTGTATCAGACAGTTGTTAAATGATATTTGGAAATTCATTGTTTTTCTATCTATATCATACCCATCTTCCATACTACCAGAATCAGCTATAGTATAGTGAAATGAATAACTACCCTCATCACAAGCTAAATTATCCCCTACAGGATAACCTGCACTTTGAGCTTCTATCTTTTTGGATTTTGCGATATTTAAAAGATTTGATGCTTTTTTAACCAATGCTTTTGAAAGTTTATTTTTAGAAGATTCTTGAGAATCCATATTAAAAACTTCAAAATTATATAAATGACTTTTTATAATATCTAACCCTACCATTGAACTCATTGCAGATAAACCAAGTAAATCTTTAGTTTTGTTTTGATCCAAAACAATATTTTGTTCCTGTACTGATGGAGGTATAGGACACGGTGTTCCTTCTGGTGCAGGTGCAGGAGGTGTTGCTGCAGGTGCTGTAGTAGAACCACCACCTCCACATCCACTCAAACTTATAGCTACTGCCGCTATACAAACTACCGATGCTACTTTACTTAAATATTTCATAATAATCTCCTTTTATTGATTACGGATAAGAGGTAAACCTCTCTCTTGGGAAGATTATAACATCAAGTCATGTCAAAAATATGTCATATTGGTCTTATTTTATAATTTTTTAAAGATATTTGCAGGTAATTATGAAGATTATCTTAGTAGTATGCAAAAGAGATGCATACTACTTTTTGAAACTACTAATGAAAATCATAAAGCATATCATAAATGCTATCATACTCTACTGGAGCATTATCATCTATCTGGATATAACCATAAGTTACATTTTCATCTATCGCTTCATTGTATTCATAGTCAAACCCTACCATTGCCTGATTTAGACTAGATACAGAAATCATACCTTTGTATGGTGTTCTATGAGGATACAAATCACTTGCTTCTTCCAAATCTTCTCTATCTGTATCAAAATGATTACTACTTTCCCAAGGATCTAGAGTCACAAAGCCAACACTTCCACCTATCATAGTAGAACCAATTACACCATTGATACTAAATGTTTCATTACGGTCATCAATATGTGTTGTTTCATTATCAACAGATTTTCCAATACGTTGATAATTTATATCAAATCCATCTTGATAAAGGTCAAAGAACATTTGATATAGACCATCATATTCTGTTCCTGTCATATTAACAGCAACATAACCATTTGCCAATGTATCCAAACTCTCTGTTTTTGTATTGCGTTGATCATCTACAGTAACATTGCCATCTTCATCTTCTATCTCATGGCGATAGTCTATCTCTTCTTCTGTACCATCAAAATTGAAACTATAACAGTATGCTTGGAAAGTTATCATATCATAATCATCAATCTCACCTTCTCTCATTAGCTCTTCTACATCCATAGATGTCTTGATAGATACATTAAATTTATGATTACCATTTATATCTTTTTGTGTAAGATTATCATCTTCTTCTCTATCTTCACGCTGATAACCATTATCTTCTATCCCGAAATCAACATTTATCTTACCATTTGATTGGAAAGTAAACAGTTGGTTTTGGTTGATCGTATAATCCATGCTTAGATTTGTATTTTCTATCTCTATATTCATATTATATGTATTTTTAAAAGACTCCTCATAAAAGTTATCTCCATCTTCATAATTATCACTCTCTGCATATTCATCTCTAATGAGCAACTTGCTAGAACCATTGATAGTAAATACACCATCTTCTTCTGTCATATAACGCATCCTAGCTACAAGACTAGTACCAAATAAAACATACTCAACTACATCTTCTAACTGTTCCCACTTATCACTGCCTTCATATAAAACACAGTTATCAAATGATGCCAAAAAGTCTCTTTCACTCCAGTCTTTATAAACACCATCTTCTTCTCCACCACCTCCTCCGATGCTATAGTGCAAAGAGTAAGTACCTTCATCACAGGCTAGATTATCTCCTGTTATATCTTCCATGTCTCTAGATGGAGCTTTTGTTTTCAACTCTTTTGCATCTGCTATAATCGAAACTACCCTTTTTTGTACCACATCTTTTTTATCAAAACTGATATTTGCAATACCCTTACTATCTGGCGTATGCCCATAACCATACTCACGACTCAAAAATTCAAAAATACTAAAATTTGTCTCTTCTGCACCACTTGCTACATCAAATATAATCCTTGTACTATCTTGATTGAGTGCGATATTTTGCTCTTGTACCGATGGAGGTATAGGACACGGTGTTCCTTCTGGTGCAGGTGCCGGTGGTGTAGCTGCAGGTGCTGTAGCACTGCTACCTCCTCCACAACCACTCAAACTTATAGCTACTGCCGCTGTACAAACTATCGATGCTACTTTACTTAAATATCTCATAATAATCTCCTTCTTTAATATGATTAGACAGAGGCTATATCAGAGATACCGTATCTCAAACCTCTTTCTTGGAAGCAGTATAACATCAAGTTATGTCAAAAATATGTCAAATTATGTTATTTTTATGTTATTTTTAATTTTTTTAAAATTTTCTATAGATAATTACAAATCTATACAAGATATTATCAAGCTTGATATTTGTATAATACCGTTACAATTTGAAACATACAGGATATAGTTTTGTCAGATACAACACTTATACTTTTAGGCGCTGGTAGTTCAAGTCGATTTAAACTTGCTACAAAAAAACAATGGATTTATACTGCAGACAAACCTTTATGGCTCTATGTTGCAGATAATTTTCATCAACTTCATATATTTGACAAGATTATCATTGTATCTTCTTTAACAGATATAACATATATGAAGGAATTTGCAAACTATACTTTTGTAACAGGTGGTGATAGCAGACAAGCATCACTGATAAATGCTTTGGAATTTGTCTCTACACCTTATGTAATGGTAAGTGATATAGCAAGATGCTGCATACCATCTGATATGATTCAAAGACTTCTTGATGCCAAAGAGTTAGGTGCTTGTATAGTACCTACACTAAAAGTAACAGATACACTATATCTTGATGGCTCTCCTATAGATAGAGAGGCTACCCGTATCATCCAAACACCACAACTTAGTGTAACATCTTTACTCAAAAAAGCACTTCAAAGCGATACTGTATTTACTGATGAGAGCTCAGCTATAGCATCTTTGGGAGAGAAAGTAGTATTTATAGATGGAGATACAAAAGCTCACAAACTTACTACCATAGAGGATTTGAACAAACTTCCTTGCTTGAAAGCTCCAAAAAACATCAATCTAGTTGGATTTGGTATAGACACTCATCCATTTGAAGAGAACAAAGAGATGTATCTGTGTGGTATCAAGATAAAAAGTACTTTTGGGTTTAAAGCTCACAGTGACGGAGATGTAGCCCTTCACGCACTTATAGATGCACTACTTGGTGCTTGTGGGATGGGTGATATTGGTGAGTTATATCCAGATGATGACAACTCATACTCTGGAATAGACTCCAAGATATTACTTCGTGATACTGTATCCAAGATAAGATCTTTTGGATTTGATATAACAAATGTTGATATGACTATAGTAGCACAAACCCCTAGACTAAAAGAGTATAAGTCTCTTATGAGGACTACTGTAGCAAATCTACTTGATATAAAACCACAATTTGTAAATATCAAAGCAACCACTTCTGAAAAACTTGGATTTATAGGCAAAAAAGAAGGTGTTACAGTACACGCTGTAGCCAATCTAAAATATTTTAACTGGAAAGATGAACAATGAAGATAACTATAGTAGAAAACGAACTATATCTTGCACAAAGCATATCAAGCAAACTTATAGAACACGGATATGATACAGAAACATACAGCTCTATCAAAGAAGCTATGCATACCCAAGCTGATGTATATCTACTATCTACAAATATACCTGGTCAGAATATAACTCCTTTGATCGAAAAAAACAAAGACAAAATCATTATACTTATGGTAAATTATATCAACAATGATACAGTTAGTGAACCACTTAAAAAGGGAGCAAAAGATTATATAGTCAAACCTTTTATGATTGAAGAACTTTTAAGAAAGATAGAACACTATCAAGAGTATCAAGAACTTAAAAAAGAAAACAACCTATACAAAGAGTATATCTCCAATCTGTTAGATCAAATCGAAGTAAACTTTGATGTTTCTCAACTAAACTCTTGTATAGTTATAGAAACCAACTATCAAAAGGCTATAGACAAAATCATCTTCCAATACGCCAAACTACACAACAAACACTTAAGTATCATTTCTATGCAAAATGAAAACTGGAAAACCAAAATAACCAAGTTTAACAATGAGCTTCTATACATTATAGATATACATCTGCTTAAAAAGCATGATAGAGAGGCTCTATTTGAAATGCTTGTAGATAAAGAGTTCATCATATCAACAACATCTCCTATAGAGTGTAACTTTCCAACTATCACAATCAATACAGAATCAAAAATGTATGACCAAAATGAGATACTAACTATAGATGACTATGTCAAATATATAGTAAACAACTTCCAATACAAATTTCCTGATACAGAACTAAGTAAAAAACTTGGAATTTCAAGAAAAAGCCTATGGGAAAAAAGGAAAAAATATGGACTCTTCAAAAAGAAATAAAACATTATATATAGATACAGAAGCTTTGTCAACTTTGGCATTGGTACAAGCTGGTCTTATATCTCCTGTAACAAAATTGATGGATAGTAAAACAGCAAAAGAAGTTGATGAACTCAAAACTTACCAAGGTGTCCCTTTCCCTTTTGCTTTTATCTTGGCTCCAAAAGGCAAACAAAACCATCAAACACTTACAGAAGCTAAACAAGGTGATAAACTAGACTTGATCAATCATGGCAAAAAAGTTGGTGAGCTTATAGTAGATGAAGTTTTCCAAATAGACCCAAAACAAAGACTCAAAAATATATATGGTACAGATGATCCTTCCCACCCAGGTGTTAGAAATACAATGGCAAGACTTGGTGAACTGGCTGTTAGTGGTGAATATAAAGTATCTTATCCTCTCATACAAGACAATATCAACAAAATCAATCAAATGATCAGAAAAACAGGTGCACAAACCGTATCTGCTATAATGCTAGCAGCAAATCCACTAAATCGTGCACATGAAAGAATGATAAGACAAGCGTTAAGTGATAGTGACATACTCATTATATTTTTGCGTAAACCTTTTACACATGAAGGCCTTAGATACGATATAAGGTATAATGCATTATCCACTTTTATAGATAACTTTATCCCTCGCAACAGAATCTTAATCGTACCATTTGAAAATACTTATATCTTTGCAGGATATAACGAACTTATATTGGACGCCATACTTACCAAAAATTATGGTTGTCACAGATTACTTGTTGGTAAAAACCATGGTGGTCTTGGACTATACTATGATAAAAACAGACTAAATACCATATTTGATCATTGTAAAAATATAGACCTTGAGATACAAACTATAGATGAGTATGTTTACTGTGATACCTGTAAAACTTTAGTAAGTACACAAACCTGTCCACATGGTCAACATCACCATGTACACTATCACTCACAATCTATACTAAAACTTATACAAGCTGGCCTGCTTCCACCTCCTATATTGGTCAGAAAAGAGGTATCAGCAAATATCATAGCTTCACTCTTCCCTGATAGATTTGAAAACCTTCAAGAGATGCATTACTCTATTATGCCAGGTTCTGGATTGCTTGAACAACAAAGTGAAGAACAATTTTATCAAAAACTTATAGAACTATATCAAACATCATCATTAACATAAAGGATACAAATGCCACAACTATTGACTCTTTTTAACCTATACAAAAATCCACAAGGTCGTATCATATCTGCCATCTTGGGTATGGCAGTTGCTTTTGGGATTGTATATGCTTTGGGTAACACTTCTACTCTTTTTATGCTATCTATTTTGCTTATATTTATCACGATATTTGAATCTGGCAAACTATGCAAAGATGATGCTAGTAAATGTGATAATATCATGCTAGATAACATAGCTGGAGTTTTTATGGCTTTGGTATTTGCTCTTTCAAATACACACCTGTCATCAAACCGTGAAATTATCATAGCAACTATCATAGCTCTCATAGCCTATATAGGCATGGACAGATACAAACCATCTACTATCAAATGGCTTAGAAACAATGTCAAAGGTGCACTAGGCATCACCCTAAGCTCCACCTTAGCAGGAATAGCAGGTGGATTTGTAAGTATATTGGTTATGTATGCTATATAAAACCTAACACCTACAATGTGAGACTAAAGTCTCACTTCCTAAAACAACTATAATACCCCCCTAAAAATCAAGACAACTCTACAAATAATTGAACTTCATCAATACCTATTACCCTAAGCCACACTTTTAAATGTGGGTTCAAGAAAATATAGAAACATATTTACAAAATAAAAACTATATAACAAACCACAAGATATAATACTTTCGTACCCTTTTTAGGTAAATGGGGTAGTGTTCTTCTTTCGTTGAGTGGGATTGGGCTTGAAAAAGTTATATGTGTTTACATAGGTAGGGTAAGCTCAATTGAAAGGGTACGATAATGGAAATTTATTTTTCAGTACTGACTTTAATACTCGGAGTAGTGAAAGTTACAATTATGTGGCTTAGCTATAAAGAGTGTAAAAGGAAAAAGAACACTGATTGCGATAAGTAATCACACTAGGTTAGGAGAATGGCCGTTCTCCTAACTTCAGTGTACCCTTTCCAAAATTGTACAAAAATAATCTTATACAAAAATAAAACTTCTACAAAATCTCATCACAACCTCTCTACAACTTCACAAATGCTATCTGTATAGTCTTGTTCTATCTCAGGGGTGATGGTTTTTTGTTTTTGTATGGCTTGGTGTAGTTTTTCAAACACTTTTTTGTTACTCTCATCTAGCCATCTGTTTGTGAAGCTCTCGTCTATGTTGATGTGTATCGTATCTCTTTTGGCGTGAGATAGGTTTTTGAGAAGTGATGCGTAGTATATAGCTCTGCTTAGGATGATATATGGGAAGTTTTTGTTTTTGCTAACACCTACTTCTATATACTCATCGGCTAAGTTTTTGCCCAAAACTTTGGTAGATGCTAGTTTGTCAAAGCCTAGATACGCCCCTACTCCACCTACTACTGCACCTATAGCACCTCCCAAAAGCAAAGTATGTCCAACTGTAAGTACATCTATGGATGCCCCTGTCAATGCTCCACTTCCCATACCCATAAGCA
>Ga0256828_1001874_pt1 | contig 12908 bp, 13 predicted proteins | sample CV88metaG_FD_185993 | JGI IMG/M metagenome (GOLD analysis project Ga0256828, IMG submission 185993) | Hydrothermal vent microbial communities from East Pacific Rise, Pacific Ocean - CV88 | ecosystem: Environmental > Aquatic > Marine > Hydrothermal vents | place: Pacific Ocean: East Pacific Rise... | reverse complement strand
TTTCGACCAGAACAAGTTCCGGTTTCCGTGTGCTGGAAGCGTGAACTTGTTCGCGCCAAAGGTTTGAACTTCACAGTATATCAAGCTTTCGACCAAAACAAGTTCCGGTTTCCAGAAAAAGGAAGAGTGAACTTGTTCGCGCCAAAGATTTAAACTTCACAGCAGATGCAATTTCTGACCGGAATAAATTCTGGTTTCCGTGTGTTGGAAGCATTTTCCTTTTTATGCTAATATTTTTGTTTTCTTAAAGAATTATTTTATTCAAATACTCCATATACTCTATTTTCACTATCAGGTAAATTTGCTTTTATTGGGTTTTTTAATATATAGTTATATACTTTTAAAAAGTGTTTTTCATCTCTTATTATTTTATCATAATATCCATCAGCCCAGAATTTACCCTCTTTGTTTAGATATCTATTTATATCTATAGCACTTTTTGATTTTATAAATTTTACTATTTTAAATAGCTCTATTTTCTGTTTTAATAGTATATGTATATGATTTGGCATAATTGCATATGCTACAATTTCATACCATATACCCTCTTTTAAAATTAAAGTATTTTTAAAAATATCAATAGCATCTTTAAATAGATATGCGCCAGAGTTTGAACTATCTAAATAGCTATCTATTAAATACTGCTTTTTACTATTTGTTAAATTTAAACTATATAATTTTTTAAGGTATAAAGATAAACTACCATAAGTTCTAAATGTTATAAATTGATAATGTTCAAGCATATTTATATGTGGTAATTTTTTATGTTTTATCATTTTTAGATTTTAACTTTTTGCTCTTAAATTTATTTTAAATAGTAGATTTTTTAATAATTTTTTAACTTAGCTAAAACTTAAAATTACTGTTTCAAGAGTATCTGGAAGCGTGAACTTGTTCGCGCTAAAGGTTTAAACGCCATTTTGCATATCAAGCTTTTTGACCGGAACGAGTTCCGGTTTCCATTTGCTGGAAGCGTGAACTTGTTCGCGCCAAAGATTTAAACTTCACAGCATATCAAACTTTCGACCGGAACAAGTTCCGGTTTCCGTGTGCTGGAAGCGTGAACTTGTTCGCGCCAAAGATTTAAACTTCACAGCATATCAAACTTTCGACCGGAACAAGTTCTGGTTTCCATGTGTTGGAAGCGTGAACTTGTTCGTGCCAAAGATTTAAACTTCACAGCATATCAAACTTTCGACCGGAACAAGTTCCGGTTTCCGTGTGCTGGAAGCGTGAACTTGTTCGCGCTAAAGGTTTGAACTTCACAGTATATCAAGCTTTCGACCGGAACAAGTTCCGGTTTCCTGTTGGAACTTCGAATTTATTCGAAGCTAAAGTTTGAATTTCGCAGTAAAATAGTTTTAGAGTAGAATAAATTTTAATCCCAAAATAGATTTTATCTAAAAGTATTACACGCTCTTAAATCTCCAGTTTTATATCCTCTTGCAAACCACTCTACCCTTTGTGCGGAGCTTCCGTGAGTAAAGCTATCTGGCACTACATAGCCTTGGGCTTCTTTTTGTAGAGTATCATCACCAATTGCACTTGCTGCTCTTAGTGCTTCTTGGATATCACCTGGTTCTAAAACATTAAATTTTGTTTGAGCATAATGCGCCCATACACCAGCGTAGCAATCTGCTTGAAGCTCTACCCTAACTTGCAGAGCATTTGTTTTTGCACTATTCCCACCCCATCTTTGTTGCAAATTTTGCACCTTTGCTAAAGTGCCTTGAAGATTTTGAATGTGGTGTCCAATTTCGTGAGCCAATACATACGCTTGTGCAAAATCACCAGGAGAGTTATGGCGTCTTGCCAACTCATCAAAAAATCCTAAATCTAAATACACTTTTCTATCTGCTGGGCAGTAAAATGGTCCCATTTGAGCCGATGCAAATCCGCATCCACTAGTTGTATGACCACGATACAATACTAACTTTGGTTTTTGATATCGTATTCCATATTTTGGTAAAATTTGACTCCAAATATCTTCAGTTGTTTTTAAAACTTTTTTAATAAATACTGCCTCTTTTTCATCATGAGTATTTGTATGTCCTGTGCTACCACCAGTTACAACAGCTAGAGGGTTTACTCCACTAAAATAGAGCAAAGCGCCAAGCCCAATTATAGCCCAGCCAAATTTGGTTTTAAGAAGCATTCTAATAATTGGAGCCAACATAAATAGTGAACGCATAGAGATGCCACCACCAAAACCACCACGACTACTTCTTCTATCTTCTACATTTGAGCTTTCATCAAAATCTCTTAAATCCATAAAAAAGCCTTTTTTATAGCTATTATATCAAATTATTTTTGATACAATAGCAAAATGAAAAAAATAGCAATACTTTTTAGTGGTAGTGGCACTAATTTAAAATATATTTTAGATAATTTGCACAATAAAAAGATAGAAGTGGTCTTAGCTCTTACAAATAATCCAAATGCTGGTGGTATAGAGTATGCCAAAGAGTATAATATTCCTCTAATAGTTGAAGATTCAAAAAAGTATAACTCAAGAGAAGAGTTTGATGCTAAAGTGGTTAAACATATTAAAAAAGCAAATGTTGATTTAACTGTTTTAGCTGGATTTATGAGAATTTTAACCCCAGTTTTTACTACAAATATAAATGCAATCAATCTACACCCTTCACTTTTGCCAAGACACAAAGGCTTAAATGCAATTGAAAAAAGCTTTAAAGATGAGTTTAGCGAGGGTGGAGTGAGTGTTCATTGGGTAACAAGTGAACTTGATGGTGGAGAGATAATATTACAAAATGAAATAAAAAAAGAGGGATTATCTTTTAAAGAGTATTATAACAATATAAGAATAATTGAAAAAAAGGCAATTGTTGAAGCAATTACAAAAGTGCTTCTAGAATAATTTAGTAAATAAAATTTTTGTTTACTAATCACTAATATAGTAGTAGTGCTAAAATATCTATGGAAACAAATAGTTTAATAGTAGTTATAATATTCTTTATTATTATTTATTTTGGTAAAAATATTATTACATTTTTTACTCTTACAAATACTAAACTCAAATTATATAATGCCAAGATTGTAACACCTAAAGATGTAGAACAAAATATTTTAATTAGACTTGTTGAGTATGAGAGAATACTATATAAGAACAGTTTTACTAGAAGAAGTATAGTTAAATTAGATAAAATTTTTGAAGATGAAAAAAATAGAGAGTATAGATTTTATTATTATAATCTTTTAGAAGGAGTTCATGCTTTTATAGTATATAAAAATAATAAATTTTACTACTATTTTGAAACTCTTTTTAATAGTCAATATAGTGTAATTAGTTCAAATTACTATTTATATATTAAAAATGCTATTCCAACAAATATTGATTTTAATATTTATGCTAATTTATCTATCAGAGAGTTATACAAAAAACATTTGGTAGATAGAGTAGTTGAAAAGGAGAGTGTATTTAAAAAGAGGTTAGAGGGTAGATATTTAATTAAGTATATACTTTTTAAAAGAGATGAGTATTTAGAAACTTTATTATCAAAAGGCTATTTACAATATATGCATAATGGATATAGTTTTAAACGAACATTTATACTTTTTATTGATAGCAATGAATTATTAAAGACTCTGTGTAATGAAAATATTACAAATAAGAGTTTTAGTATTAATCTATTTAAGCTTAACCCTAGCTTCAATTCCAAATTCACTAGCAATTGTAGCAGCAATTAAATGAGCTACTGTTTTTAATCTAGGTTTTAGCCACTTTACCTGTTTTTTACAGCTAATTTCTCCAAGTTCTAAAACTATAAACTTTTTTGCTTTTACAATTTTATAACCATAATAATCTTTTAAATCTGGTGTAAAGTTATCTTTTTGCCAATTAAATGGAAAATATTTTCTATAGCTTTTCTCCCACTTTTTAGCTAAGCTTTTTGAAGCACTATCTTTATACCCTATACTTGCACCAGATTGGCATCTTTTTTTTGAACCGTCAAAATGAATTGCTACTGCGATTTTACTCTCTATTGGTTTTAACTTTGCTCCTACTCTTTTAGTTTCAATACCCCAAGAGTTTAATGTTTTTGCAACTTCATTTGCTACTTTTATATTCCAATCAACTTCTCTTATTTTACCATAGCTTGAACCTGTATTACCAATAGTTCTTCCTTCATGTCCTGCCTGAATTAAAACGGCAAGTGGCTTAGTATAGTGCTTATAAAGCATAAAAGAGATTAACAATATAATTAATAGTGCTATAAAAAATGCTATTTTATTTTTAATCATACGAAATTATAGCCAATTTTAACAAAATTATTAATCTCCCTTTTTTTAGATATAATATTATAGTTTAAGTTCTCTTTAAATGATATTTGTTATCATTACCAAGATTAAAAGTAGAGGTGGATTATGAGTTTAGTGGAGTTATCAAAGGGACAAAGAGCTATTGTTAAAGCAATAAATACAAAATCTAAAGAGTTAAAACAGCGCTTTGCATCTTTTGGTTTAGTAAAGGGAGCAGAAGTAGAATTAATAGACTACTCTTTAACAAAATCAAATATAGAGATAATGGTTGATACTACTCTTTTAGCTCTAAGAAGAGATGAAGCCAAGAATATTGAGGTAGAAAAGTTATGAATTGCAACACTTGCACTGATGAAAATATAGGTAAACGAAAGCGAAAAAGAGGAGAAAAACACTGCACATTTGAAGCTACTGAACCTATAAGTAATGGTTTAGAACCTATCAAAATTGCACTAGCTGGACAACCTAATGTTGGTAAATCTATGCTTATTAATGCCCTAAGTGGTAGCCAAAAAGTAAAGGTAGGAAACTTCTCTGGCGTTACTGTTGATAAGCTAGAAGTCTGTTTTGAACACCACTGCCATCTATTTGATTTAATTGATTTACCAGGAACTTACTCAATTAATGGTTTTACACAAGAAGAAAAAGTTGCAAAAGAGTTTTTATTAAATGAAGATTATGATTTAATTTTAAATGTAATTGACTCTACAAATTTACAAAGAAACCTACTTTTAACAATGGAGCTTTTAGAGCTAAATAAAAAGATGGTAATTGCCCTAAATATGAGCGATGAAGCACAAAAAGATGGTATAGAGATAAATTCAAAACTTTTAGAAAAAATCTTGGGTGTAAAGGTTGTTAAAGTATCTGCTAAAAGTGGGCAAGGCATAGAAGAGTTATTAGAAGTTTTACACCAAGAGGCAGACCATAGCGACAGAAAAGTTCCAAAAATAACATATAGCGATGCAGTAGAAGAGGAGCTTGAAAAAATTGAAAGCTTTTTAGAAGAGAAAAATTTTAAATTAGATGATTTAAGTAGCAGAGAAGTTGCTATAGCTTTGCTTTTTGAAAATAAAAATATCTACAAAAGAGTTCATGAAGACCCAATAATGATAGAGCTATATCCACTTTTGAGTGATTCACTTGAACATATTTATACACATCATCAAACAAAAGATTTAAACGAAATAAAAGCAGCAGAACACGCTGCAATGGCTAGAGGTTTAGCAAAAGAGGTTTTAAATGCCAAATCAAAACCAAAAAGTTTAACACTAACACAAAAGATAGACTCTATTTTAATGCATAAATTTATTGGCATCCCAATTTTTCTTTTTTTTATGTGGGCGCTATTTCAATTAACATTCAAATTTGGCGCAATGCCTATGGATTATATCGACTCTGCAATTAGTGCATTTGGAGATTTTATTGGCTCATTTATTACAAATAGTGAACTTAAAAGCCTTATTGTAGATGGTATTATACACGGTGTTGGGGCAGTATTGCTATTTTTACCAAATATTGTAATTTTATATATTGGTTTAGCCTTGCTTGAAACAACAGGCTATATGAGCCGTGTGGCATTTATTTTGGATGGATTTTTTCATAAATTTGGGCTTCATGGAAAAAGTTTTATTCCACTTGTAACTGGCTTTGGATGCACAGTTCCAGCCTATATGGCTGCTAGAACTCTAAAAAGCGAAAAAGATAGACTAATTACTCTATTTATTTTAGGCTTTATGAGTTGTGGTGCAAGACTTCCTATTTATGTGCTATTTACTGGTGCATTTTTTAGTGAGCAAGTAGCTGGAAATATTTTGTTTTTAATCTATATTAGTGGCGCACTTTTAGGTCTAATAATGGCAAAAGTTCTTAGAGTTGTAGTATTTAAAGGTGAAGATGAGCCATTTGTAATGGAGCTTCCAAGATACCGTTTGCCATCATTTAAACTTATTTGGCATACGGTATATTCAAATGCTTCAGACTACTTAAAAAAAGCAGGAACATTTATTTTGGCTGCTTCTATGCTAGTTTGGTTTGCAAGTAACTATCCAAAAGATGAAGCTTTGCAAAAGAGTTATCAATCAAAAATAGAACAGCTTAAAAACAATAAAGAGATAGCTCAAAAATTAAAGGTAGAGCTAAAGGCAAAAGAGCTTGAAAATAGCTACTTGGGGCAAATTGGAAAAGCCACAGAGCCTTTCTTTGCACCTCTTGGTTTTGATTGGAGATTAAGTGTATCACTAGAGGCTGGTTTAGCAGCAAAAGAGGTTGTGGTATCAACTCTTGGAGTGCTATACTCTGTAGGAGAGGCTGATGGAACTAGTGATACTCTCAAAGAGATTTTAAGAAAAAATATAAATTTAGCAACTGCTCTTAGTTTTATTGTATTTGTAATGATCTATTTGCCTTGTTTTGCAGCAAGTGCAGTATTTACAAAAGAGGCAGGTGGAGTTAAATATTTAGTATATCTATTTATTTTTACTACCCTAACAGCTTGGGTTTTAAGCTTTATAACATATAAAGTTGCGCTATTTTTTAGCTAACTATCTCTCCACTATAAGATACAATCCCGCCTAAATGGTTAATAGATTTTAAGCCATGCTGATTAAATATTTGGGCTACTTGCCCAGAGCGATTATCTGTTCTACAAGTAAAAATTACAGTTTTATCTTTATATTTTTCTAAAAATTCACTAGCCCAAGATTGAAAAGTTGAAGTTGGCTTTAGCATATCTACACCTTTAATATAACCTTGATTATACTCAAACTGCTCTCTAACATCAACAAGTAAAAAATCTACCTTTTTCTCTTCTCTTAGTTTCAAAAGTTCAATTAATTCACTAGAGCTAACCCCAAATTTCTCCAGTAATTCCAAACCATTATCCATATCACTCTCTTTTGCATCATATTTTCTATATATTGTATCAAAAATTACTTTACAATTTTAATTTGAATTAAAAGATAGATACACTCTAAAATTAAATTTTAAACTATTAAATACAAATAAATAATAATATTTAAAGAAAATAAAGAAAAAAATACCATTATATGGTATAATTTTAGAAATAACTATATCTGGTGGTATTATGAAAAATATTTTTTTTATTAAAAAAATTATCTTATCTGCTTTTATAAGCATCTTAATTGGTTGTGGAGGCAGTGTATCAAATAACAATGAAGTATCAAATAGTGGCAATAGTGATATTGGTGGCAGTAGCCCTACTCATCAAAGTTCTAATGATAACAACAGCAGTTCAAATAACCAAAACAGTTCAAACAACCAACAAAATAGCCAAGATGAATTTTCGCAAACTCAATATAGAGGGTTACAGTTTTATCCTAAAAAACTAAGTTCTAGCGATTATACTTTAGAGCAATTAAATGATTATGATTTTAATGCTCTCTCAAAAGAGCAAAAGTTAATTGTTGCTAATAACCTTTTAAACTCTCTATTTTTTGGATACCCTCTAAAAGAGCTTAAAAGCAAAATCAATAGTGGTAAATTTATTAGCTCCATTAAAGATAGTTTAAAATTAAATAAAAATAATATTGGATATATAGAAAATCATATTTTAGATAATGACTACTTTTATCAATACGACTCTACAAAAACATGGGCAAAACCACAAGTTTTAACAATTTTAACACGCTTTTATGCAATGAATAAACTTGATAGATACTACTATAACAATTGGATAGCATACATCTTAACCCAAACTATAATGTTTTCACCTGCTGAAGAGTTAAGCTCTACTCACACACCAGATATGGCAAATGTATATAATAGGCTAGTAAATATGCTCTCTATAAATTCAGGTATGAGATATATTACCTATGTTCATATGCAAAGCCAAGAGAATTGGCGTCGTTTTAGAAGCCCAGAAGATAATGGACGTGAAATGCTTGAAATTTATACACTAGATACTAAAGATTCAGATGTTCCACTTGCTGCAAAAGCTTTGCAAAATTGGAAATTAAATACAGATAGTGATACTTTAGAGGTTGCTTTAAATAAAAATACTACCCCTCTTAATCTATTTGGCACAACTGTAACTACTGGTGAAGATTTTTATAGAGAATTGGTAAAATCAAAAGCTTTTCAAAAGGGCGTTACAAAAAGATTAGTTGACTTTTTCTTTCCAAACAAAACTAAAGAAAAAAAAGAGGAGTTAACCAATACAATAGTTGCAAGTAATCCAGAAACTTGGCAAGATATTTTAACACAAATACTATTTTCAAAAGAGTATCTACTACACAACAATAGACCCCTAAGTGCAGAAGAGAGATTTTACTCATTTACAAAAAAAACAGATTTTAAAGTTGCAAGAAGAGAGTTTTATAACTTTAGAGTGGCTTTAGAGAATATGCATCAAGCTGTAATGAAATATAAATTAGGAAAAATAGATAGAGTCCCTTTAGATACACTCTCATTTGCTTACTATCATAAATATATTAGAGAGCATCTATTTATGAATTTTAGTTATGAAATGGATAAAATAGATAGAGATAACTGGAGATATGATGGTATAAGTGATAACTTTTTTGATTGGAAAAACTTTGAGTATGATAGCAGTGATGATCCAAAGACTCTAAAGAGTTTTGTAACATATATCTTTAATACTGTTATAGGCAGAAACCCAACAGATGATGAAATTGCTCTTTTTAAATCACACTTTATAACAAATAAAGATGGCAAAGAGCTTTTTAAAGATGAGTTTAATATATTTAAGAGTTATAGCGATAAAACAAAAGAGGCAAAAGAGCAGTTAAGCAGAAAGAAAAATATGGCTTTTGCTATTTTAGATTATTTATCAAGATTGCAAGATAGTTATACATTAAGTGAGGTAGAGTAATGAATAGAAGAGATTTTATAAAACTAACTGTTGCTGGAGCAGTTACAACACTAATGCCAAGCTATACATATGCTTCAAAATTAGATTTAAGCAAAATTCAATTTGATAGCAATATTTATAGCAAAAATAAAGCACAAACTATAATAGTATTTTTAGCCGGTGGAGCAAGTCAATTAGCTGGAAACTTAACAAACTTAGATGAGATAGAGCAGCACTCTCAAAATAGCTACAAAAAATACTTTAGAGGCATTACCCCAACACAAAATGGATGTTGGCAAGAAGCAGGTGGAACTCATATTGAGAAGATGATAAACAATGGAGATTTAACACTATTTAGAACTTGCTATTCTGCTATTAGAGAAGCAAAAGGAAATAAAGCTCATGGCATCTGTAGCGAACAAAATCAAAAAGGTAATTTCGATACAAGCCAAGCTGGTATAATTACAAAAATTGCAAAAATTTTAGAAGATAATGGTGCTATTAATGAAGATAGCATATTGCCATTTATAACAATGGGAACAGAGAACTATTTTTATGCTCAAGATGATATTTCAATTCCTGGATATCTAAAACCAATAGGTATGAATAGTAATTTTAACAACCCTTACAAAAGAGAACTTTGGAGTAAACGCCCTTGGATTTACTACACCAAAGAAGAGAGAGAAGAGAAAAACTACAATAAAAGTGATGATGAAGGTGGCTTTGACCCACAATTTTCAAAAGATATGGATAGATTAGCACAAGAGCATAATAGAGATGGCAAGATAAAAAGCGCCTTTGCTAAAAGAGAAGAGTTATCAAACTTTATTAATAGCCTAAAAAGCATTGAAACACCAGATTTAGGAGATGAAAACTACCCTCTAAATAATCTTTTTGCCAATAATTTAAAAGCTGCTATAACAATTTTAGATAAAAACCCAGATACCAAAATAATTACTATTGGAAATGCTGGACTGGGAGGCTGGGATGACCATAATGAGTCAAGAGATTATGTAACTAGAGCAGAGGGGCTTTTTAAATCTCTACGCTCTGCAATGGCTCATTTAAAAGCTCTTGGTAAAGATGGCACAATAAATATTATGGTATTTGCTGAGTTTGGAAGAAATGTAAATTTAAACTCTGCTTTTGGCTGGGATCATGGAAATTTACAAAACTATTTTATACTTGGAGGCAAAGATTATTTTACACACAAAGGTATTGTAGGCGAAACAAGAGTAGATGTTACTGGTAAATTAAATCGCCTCTGGCTCAAACCAAAAGATAAAAGCTACTGGTTTGAGCCAATGAGTATTGCTGCAACTATATATAAAATATATGGTATTCAAAACCCACAAGAGCTAACTGGAGGATATGAAGCAGTAAAATTTATATAAATGGAGTTAGGCTACTATTTTTTTAAAAATAGTTTTGCCAAATTAGCTTTATGATAGTTAATGCAACAACTACCAAAAAGAAGCCTCTAATAAATTTAACCTCTTTTTTGCTAACTAAATTAGAACCTAAAAATGCTCCTATGATTTGCCCTGCTCCCATTACTAAACCTGCCATCCAAACAACTAAGCCAGAGTATATAAAAAGACTCAAAGATACAATATTGCTTGTAAAGTTAAATAGTTTTGTTTGCGCTGTGGCACTTTTTAAATCAAGCCCTAAAAGTAGCACTAATGCCATTGTCCAAAAACTCCCTGTGCCTGGACCAAAAAAGCCATCATAAAAACCAAGTAACAATCCAAAAATAGTATAAAATAGTGTGTGTGAAATTTTGTGTTTTTGTTTTGTTGCTCCAAGTTTTGGTGTTAAAATTGTATATATAAATATTATAATTAGCATTACAATTATAAGAGAAACCAAAGCATCAGCCCTAAATAGTTGCACAACATATGCCCCAATTGCTGCACCTATTAGTGTCCAAAACACTCCCAATAAAAGCTCTTTAGGATTCATTAGACCAACTCTTGCATAATTTAGTGCAGATGTAAAAGAGCCAAAACTACTTTGTAGTTTGTTTGTAGCTAAAGCTTGGTGTGGTGGTATGCCAACAGCAAGTAGAGCTGGTAGAGTAATAATACCTCCACCACCAGCAATAGAATCAACAAAACCTGCCATTATTCCACTAAAAAACAAAATAACAAGAGCTAGGATATCAAGTTCCATAATTAAATATCTCTCTATACTTCTCTTCATCAAAAGCTACAATAACGCCACCATCTTCTAGCTCAAGGACAGGGCGTTTAATTAGTAAATTCTCTTTGTAAAGCCACTCCCTTTTGCCACTATTGTCTAAATTTAACTCTTTTAACTTTAAAGTTCTATACTTTGTGCCACGATTATTAAAAAGCAAATTTATATCAACCTTCTCTAACCACTTATCTATTTTATCACACCCAACTGGCTCTTTTTTAAAATCTACAAACTCATACTCTATGCCATTTTCATTTAAAAATTTTAGAGCCTTTTTAACGCTACCGCAAGTTTTAATTCCATATACTTTTATCACTATTTCTCCTTTTTTGCGTAATTATATTATTTTTGTCTTTAACTTTTTAATTTGATAAATTTTAGAATTTAAGATATATTTATGGTATTATTGCTTATAAAAAATATATCAACTAAAAAAGAGAATATATATGAATAGAGTAGATGATATTATAGCTATAGTTGGACCAACGGCAAGTGGTAAGAGTGATTTAGGGGTAAAATTAGCAAAAAAACATAATGCAGTAGTGCTTTCTGTTGATTCTCTAAGTGTCTATAAAGAGATAGATATTGCCTCGGCTAAACCTACTTTAGAAGAGAGAGATGGGGTTTTGCACTTTGGCATAGATATTTTAAATCCAAATGAAAAATTTAGTGTAATTGAGTTTTTAAATGAATACAAAAGAGCAAAAAAATATGCCCAAAAAGAGGGCAAAAAACTCATTATTGTAGGTGGAACTAGCTTCTATTTAAAAATTTTAGTTGATGGCATTAGCCCTATGCCAAAAGTTACTCAAGAGCTAAAAGCAGAGGTTAATGAAATTTTATTGAACTTAAAAGAGGCATATAAACTTTTAGAGCAAGTTGATAAAGAGTATAGCTTAAAAATTAAGCCAAATGATAGATACAGAATAGAAAAAGCTTTAACTATTTATAAAGCTACAAAGAAGCCCCCTAGTGAATTTTTTAAAACCAATAAAGCTAAACCAATAGAACCAAATTTACCAATTTATGAAATAAAAATCAAAAGAGAAATTTTAAGAGATAGAATTTTTAAACGCACTAAAAAGATGTTGCAAATGGGTTTAATAGATGAGGTAGCATACCTTGAGCATAAATATAGCAAAACTCCTCAAGCAATGGGTGCAATAGGTATTAAAGAGGTATTAGATTACTTTGATGGAGTTTATACCAAAGATGAGTTAGAGCAAAAAATAGCCACCAACACAGCAAGACTAGCCAAAAGACAAGTTACTTTTAATAAAAGCCAACTAAAAGTTAAAGATATAGAGTTAATTATATAACTATTTATCCATGCAAAAAGCAAAATAAATTCTCTCTTTGGCAATAAGAGTGAGAATTTTGCAATAACAGCCAAATTTAAAAGCCTAAATATAGATATAACCCCAGTTGTAGAAGCTTTGGGTGTAGTTAAATACTATACAACACTCTCAAATCCTCTAATATTGGAACACTCATTGCATAGCTATAATTTTGTTTTTGTGGAAGCAAGGTTTTAACCTTGCCAAAGAGTTTAGTATGCTCTTAGAAATTATATTTTTAGCCGAGGTTGAAACCT
>Ga0256828_1001873_pt1 | contig 12908 bp, 14 predicted proteins | sample CV88metaG_FD_185993 | JGI IMG/M metagenome (GOLD analysis project Ga0256828, IMG submission 185993) | Hydrothermal vent microbial communities from East Pacific Rise, Pacific Ocean - CV88 | ecosystem: Environmental > Aquatic > Marine > Hydrothermal vents | place: Pacific Ocean: East Pacific Rise... | reverse complement strand
TGCGATATTTGGTAGGCGAATTATATCGAAAAAACTTTAAAGTTTATAAAATTATATAATATGTGTTTCATCTATATCTAATAACAATTTATCAAAATCATTTTTATATAATCTATCTTGGATAACACGATATTTTTCAAATTCACTTAAAGCTTTCTGGTCTGCTATCTTTTTAGTGATTTTCCCACAATCTTTTAAAATTTCTCTATCGTCAAATTCTAAAAATAGATCAATCCTCTTAGCCCAATCTTCCATAGTCATAGGGATTTGCCTCTTGGCTCTATCTTCTGCAAGGTCTAAGAATGCACTTACAATTCTACCTAAAGATTGAAGTTCTTCTTTGGTTAGATAATTTTTTGCGATAGTTACATCACTTCTTAATATCTTACCATCTGGAGATTTTGCCCAAGAAGTTAAGCCCATATTGTTTTTTGTAGAGTCTGTTCGATTGAAAATGATCTCAGGGGCAGTATTGCCACAAATAGCAAAGTGAAGTTTGTTTTGCACCTTTGCAAAAAACTTTTTTGTTATCTCCTCATCTTTGTTATAATCAATACTTGTAGCATATATATCTGTAAGTTTTTGATAAAACAGTCTTTCACTCAATCTTATCTCTCTTATCTCTTCAAGAAGTCTATCAAAATAATCTTCACCTAGAAATTTACCATTTTCTAATCGCTTTTTATCTAGCACATATCCTTTTATAGCAAACTCTTTTAATACATTTGTAGCCCACTTTCTAAAGCTTGTAGCTTTTTTACTATTGACTCTATAGCCTATAGATATAATCATATCAAGGTTATAATATTTTGTTTTGTATGTTTTACTGTCATTTGCAGTATGTCGGAATTCCCGACATACTGATTTTTCTTCTAATTCCTGAGTATCAAATATATTTTTTATATGTTCTGTTATAGTGCTTCGCCCTTTGTCAAAAAGCTTTGCGATCATATTCTGAGTAAGCCAAACAGACTCATCAAAAACTTTTACTTCTATACTATCTTCATTATCTTGTGAAGTAAATATAAGAAATTGAACTGTTGAGTTTTTGATATGTTTAATCATTAATTTCTCCAAAATTTTTGTTTTCTTGGTATCTCTTTAATATTTTGTCTTTATGTGTAGTTATAACCATAAATTTACTTTTTGTTTTTTGAACCCATATAGTTCTTTGATAGAAATAACGATATATTGTATAACAACTTATCTTAAGTTTCAATATGCAATTTTTTTAAAAACTATAGGTCAAATTGTCATTTTTCAAGCAAATCCATCTTTCCAAATAGATTTAGTGCATCTTTGTTGGATATAAAGGTGTGATTGTAGGGGTGTTGTAGCTCTATACTTTTGTAGCTACTCAAATCAAACCTTTTTTTAAGCTCTTTGGCATGGGTGCCAAAAAGTATGAGGGTTATATCTTGGTTTTGTAACTCTTCTAAAAGTACTTGGATAAATCCTCTCCACTCTTTGATATGTTTTGAAGATGATTTTTTATCGGTAAATACCAAAGCAGTGTTTAGTAGTAGTACTCCATTTTTTTCAAAGTTGTATCTAAGCTCATCTATGGAGTTGATAAGTGGTGTTTTATCTATCTTGGCTATGGCATCTTGTGAAGTATCTTCAAGGCTTAGATCACCTCTTGCTACAAGTGCCATCTTGATAAAGTTTCTTAGGCTAGTAGCACGGTTTACCTCTTTGGAGAGTCCTTTGGGGGCAAATATCTCTTTAACATTTGTATCTATAAATGCATATCCTCCAGCACTCTGTTTTCTTGGGTAGGGGTCTTGTCCAAAGAGTATATACTTTACATCATCTTTTGGTAAAGTTTTAAAAGCATTGAGATAGTTGTCTTTATCTGGGATATAGCTATCATCAGTGGCTAAAAACTCTCTATACTCACTACTTAAAGCACTAAAGGCTTTAGCAAGTATATCATCCCAACTACTCTTCATCTATCTTTTCGTTTTTGATTTTGTCAAACTTGATAACAAGCTCTACTTTACTCATAGGAATGTCAAGTTGTTTTACTATCTCATCCTTACTTCTACCTTCATCTAGCAGTTTCATCACTTTTTGGCTAAGAGTTAGGTTTTCTAGTACATCTTTGACAGCTACACGAGATGCTTTGTAGTTTTCTATGCTTTCTGTTTTTAACTCTATGATTTTTTTGAGTTTTAAGTTTTCATTGTTTAGTGCTTTTATTTTTTGTTGTTGTAGTAGTATAAATATAACTAAAGCAACAACCAATCCCCCAAGTAAAAATATCATATGCTAACCTCCATTATGATAAGTAGTAAAAAGACAAAGCCAAGATACCCATTGACTGTAAAGAATGCTTTGTCAATCTTTGTAAAGTCTTTGTTGACAAGATAGTGTTCGTATCCTAACATTATAGCTGAAAAAACAACACTAAGCCAACCAAATATCCCCAAACCAGCACTACTGACAAACATAGCCCACAGTATGATAGTCAATGAGTGAAAAACTTTGGCTATAAGCATAGTGTTTTTTGCACCAAAGTAAGAAGGGATAGAGTGTAAGTTGTGTTGTTTGTCAAACTCCATATCTTGTAAAGAGTAAAGCAAATCAAATCCAGCAACCCAAAACATTACACCCAAAGCCAGATATACTGACCATAGAGTTATCTCTCCACTGACAGCTACTACTCCAGCTATAGGTGCTAAGCCTAAAGATACCCCAAGGATTAAGTGTGCCAAAGCACTAAATCTCTTAAAAAGTGTATAAGCACCAAGTACCATCAAGATAGGTATAGAGAGTTTAAATGCCAAGTCATTGACAAAATAAGCTACTACTATAAAGGCTATAGCATTGATAGCTATAAATGCTACCATTTGAGTAGTGCTAACTCTACCATCTACAGATGGACGGTTTTTGGTACGAGGATTTAGTGCATCTATATCTCTATCGAGATAACGGTTTACTCCCATAGCAAAGTTTCTAGCAGATATAGCAGCAAGAGTACCTAACAAAAATAGTTTCCACCCAAACCACCCATCAGATGCTACAAACATAGCTATAAAGATAAATGGTAGTGAAAACACAGAGTGTTTAAACATCACAAGTTCAGAAAAGTCATTTAGCTTTTGAAGTAAACTTTTGTTCAATGCAAAGTCCTTTTATGGGTGTGGTATTTTGAGTGTACTGTTGAGTGACCAAGCTATAGCCAATACAAGCAAAGCTATAATCCAAGTACTGCTTATGATAGAGTAAGCAAATAACAAATACAATACCCAAAGAAGTATAGCCCCCAATGGTGTAGGAACACCTGTAAAGTATTTGGCTACTTCACCTGCATCTACTTTGAGGTTAAACTCTATAAGTCGTCTAAGTCCTGATATGATATACCACAAAAAGACCATACCTATCACAAAAAGTTCAAATCCACTCTCAAAACTAGGCTTTATCGCATAAAAAAGCAAAAATGGTGGCATCACCACAAATGATAAAAAGTCAGCAAAACTATCAAGCTGTATCCCATACTCAGTTGAAAGTTTATACTTTCTAGCTAATTTACCATCAGCTATATCACAAGCACCTGCCAACCAAGCTAGTATGATAGCTACAAAAAAGTTCTCTTGCACTATAAAGTATATCGCAACAACACCTAGTGTAACATTGAGGTATGTTACTAGGTTTGCTATATTGAAACGGTTGTTTTTATCAAAAAGATTCATATCTACTCCTATGATGATATTTTACATTATATATTATTATGTTATCATTTTAAGTATGAATGATATACAACAAATAGCCATCATTGGTCAAACAGCATCAGGCAAAACATCTTTGGCTATAGAGTTAGCCAAAAAGATAGATGCATACATCTTATCTCTTGATTCTCTATCTATCTACAAAGAGATAGATATAGTATCAGCCAAACCTACTATCCAAGAGAGAGATGGCATCAAGCATTTTGGTATAGATGAGATATACCCAAATGAGCCTTTTAGTGTTCAGACTTTTATATCACTATATCAAAAAGTATATCAACAGTGTCAAAAAGATAACAAATCTTTAGTCATTGTAGGAGGTACAAGCTTTTATCTCAAAATGCTTATAGATGGTATAAGTCCTCTACCTCATATATCAACCAAAACAAAAAATGATACACTATCACTACTAACCGATATCAACCAAGCCTACAGTTTTTTGCAAAAGATTGATCCTATATATACTCAAAGTATCAAACCAAATGATAGATATCGCCTACAAAAAGCTCTTGAGATTTACATACAAACTCATACCATACCAAGCAAATATTTTCAAAACAACCCTCCCGTATCATACATACAAGGGGATATGAATATATATGAGATAGTCTGGCAAAGAGATGAGATAAGAGAGAGGATAAAACAAAGAACAAAACTCATGCTAAAAGATGGTCTTATAGATGAGATAGTTTATCTTGAGGCTAAATACACAAGAGAGCCAAACTGTATGAAAGCTATAGGTATCAAAGAGACATTAGCCTACCTTGATGGCAAACTAGATAAAACTCAACTCATAGATAAGATATCTACAAATACAGCAAGACTCGCAAAGAGACAAAAAACATTTAATAACTCTCAGTTTGAAAATGTCTTCAAAGGAAGCTTAACCAAACTAAAGCAAACTTTGCTCTAAAACATCAATCCACTTTTTTTATCTTGTTGTATATATCTTTTGTTATTTTTACTCAAAAGTTTAAAACTTTTGTTTATAGATTTGTTATTGACTATTTTTTTTGATTTTTTCATATATGTTGTATGCTTAGCATACGAAGTATGTCCTGCTACTAGAAAGATAGGCAAGATAGAAGCTAGTGTTATCATCAATATACTTTTCATTTTATATCCTTTTAGATTTTATCTATATAAAATGGTATGATATTTTGATAAGTTATTTATTAGTTGCCCATAAAGAGCTAAAAGCTCTCTATAGATTAATACCCACTAGCACTTACCATATAGTAGATATAAGAGATAAGTGGTTGTACATACATAACAGCTGTTATCGTAGCAACAGTTGCCAAACCGATAACTGCCATAAGTGGTTTAGATAGGTTATAATAAACTGTATTTGTATCTTTTGTAGGTTCTTTTAAGAACATATAAACCACAAGTTTTAGATAGTAGTATGCTGATATAGCAGAGTTAATCCCCATTACCAAGGCTAACCAGATATATCCAGAGTTAACAGCTGCTTGCATTACATATATCTTACCCCAAAATACTGAAAATGGAGGTACACCAGCAAGAGAAAGCATAAACAGAGCCATGATAACAGCACCCATAGGCATGATATGAATAAGTCCTGCGAACTTTTCATAAGGATGGTCATATCTATCACTATATTTTTTTACTTTATGTCTTGAAACCCATAGCATTGAGAATGCTCCAAGGTTAGTAAACAAAAATAGTGTATAGTACAAGAATATAGCCGTAGTACCCTCTGTTGTATCAAGCCCAATAGCCGCCATAATAAACCCAGCATGAGAGATAGAAGAGTAGGCTAACATCCTTTTAACATCTTCTTGAACTAGTGCCATGATATTTGATAATGTCATAGTGATCACAGCTAAAGCGAGTACAATATCTCTAACCCATTCAACACCCAAATCTATATACATACCAAGTACTCTAACAGTTACAACCATAGCTGCTACTTTTGGAACTACTGACATATATCCTGCTAGTGATGCGGATGAACCCTCATATACATCAGGAGCCCACGAGTGGAATGGATATAGAGATAGTTTAAATGCAAAAGATACAAGAAGCATAACAGCTCCACCAAATACAGCTATCATAATATCTGCTTCATTAAGTCTTAGAGCCAATACTTCTGCTATCTTATATAGTTCTACGCTTCCTGTAAGTCCATAAAGTATAGCTGAACCCATAGCATAGAAAGCTGCTGCCAATGCACCCATAGTGAAGTACTTAACAGCTGCTTCAAAAGAGTTTGCTCTGTTGTGAAGTGCTATAAGAGTATATAGAGCCAAAGATGATGTCTCAAGACCTACAAAGATAAGTATCAAGTTATCACTTGCTGCCATAAACTGCAATCCTGCTACCATAAACAAAAAGAGTGCAAAGAATTCAGGATATGAATACTCATGAAATCTTTTTGATGTTAATGCCAAAGGAGTAAAAAGCATTGACGCTGCGATAATAAGCAACTGAGATACTATAGAAACTCCATCTATAAGCATCACATCAAAAAATCCTCTCTCATTGACATTTAGCCCTAAAACTGCACCAAAATCTACAAACAATACAAGTAGAGTAAGCATTACATACAAAGATTTATGTAGTTTAGAGTTAATCAAATCCAAGACAAGGATAATCAATCCACCTGCAACTGCTACTAGCATAGGGGCTAGAGTCATGAGGTTAAGACTCGCCATACTGATATTGATAGGTTCTAACATTACTTAACCTCCCCTTTTACTTTAACTGTTTTTATAATATCTTTTGCTTCTTGAGTAGTAGCTTTTTTATCCATAAACTCAACCATCGCTTTAACTGAATTGTCGATAGGCTCAAGCACAGGCTTTGGATATACACCCAACCATACAACAATCGCAACTAAAGGAAGTAACGATACAAGTTCCATTTTATTTAAATCTTTCAACCCTTTATTGGCTTCATGGATAACTGGTCCAAAGAAACTCTTTTTATAGAGTGTCAACATATAAATCGCACCTACAATGATAGAAGTCCCTGCGAGTACTGTCATAAATGGCGATACATTATAGAATCCAATAAGAACTAAAAACTCACCTACAAATCCTATAGTAAGAGGTAATCCTACTGAAGCCATAAGCATCACACCAAAGATAACAGCAAATTTTGGCATAACTTGTGCTAAACCTCCAAAATCACTCATAAGCTTAGTATGTCTTCTATCATATATCATACCCACTAGCATAAACAATGCACCAGATACTATACCGTGAGATAGCATTTGAAATACAGAACCACTAATACCCTCAGCATTCATAGCAAATATACCTACCATAATAATACCCATATGAGAAACTGAAGAGTAAGCGATAACTTGTTTCATATCTTTTTGGGCATATGCTACCATAGCTGTATATATAATCATAATAATAGAGAGTACTACTATAGGAGTAATCATCATCACAGAGGCATCAGGGAACATAGGAAGAGAAAATCTAACAAATCCATAAGTACCCATCTTTAGAAGTACTGCTGCTAGTATAACAGAACCTATAGTAGGTGCTTGTCCATGAGCATAAGGAAGCCAAGTATGGAAAGGGAACATAGGAACTTTGATAGCAAATCCTAAGAAAAATGCTGCAAATAACCATAATTGATAGTTCAGTGGTAAAACCAAAGAGTACCAATCAGTAATAGCAAAACTCCATATACCTGTTATGTTGTGATATATGTAAGCTACAAACAACATACCTACTAACATCACAAGAGACCCTGTAAATGTATATAAGAAAAACTTGATTGCTGCATATACTCTAAGGTTACCACCCCAAGCACCTATGATATACAACATAGGTACAAGTGAAAGTTCCCAGAAAAGATAAAATATGATAGCATCAAGTGCTACAAACACACCTACCATTGTCATCTCTAAAAATAGTAAAGTTACTATCATATTTTTGATATTTTCAGTAATACTCATACTTATCATACCAATAAGTGTCATCAAAGTAGCCATGATAACAATAAATAAAGATATACCATCAACTCCAAGATAATAACTTATACCAAAATCTGGAATAAGAGGTATATTTTCTACAAACTGCATACCTGCATTTGCACTATCAAAACTAAACCATAGCCAAAGAGAGAGTAAAAACTCTATAGAAGCTACAGTGATACCATAAGCTCTAGCACTATTTTTATCTACCACAAACCCAAGCAATCCTGCAACTGCTGGGAAAAATACCAATACACTTAAAATATTATCCATTCACTACTCCTTATGCTAGTGCTGAAAATGCTGCTAAAACCATAAGCACTACTGCACCAACGCCCATCCAATTTAGATAATTTGAAAGATTACCTGTTTGTATAACCCTAGCTTTATCACCACTATTGTAAATAAACTTAGCTATACCATCTACAAGAGCATCAACTATCTTAACATCTATTTTATTCCAGAACATATCAGAAAACTGTGCATACGGTTTTGTGATATACTTTTCATACATCAAAGGTATATAGTATTGATTTGCAAGTAGTTGATATAGTGGACTATCTTCAATCCTAAAGTCTCTTTTGAGTCCTTTGTAGTACTGTTTGTAAGCTAGTGCTATACCTCCAACTGCAAACACCAAAACAATAAGTCCCAAGAACCATGCTATATGGTGAGTATCTTCACTCATATGATATTCAGGAAGAAGATGTGTCACAAAATGTTCAAAGCTTCCTTGGAAGAAACCAGCAATAACTGCAAGAATTGCCAAAGGAGACATAGCTACAAGTACATACTTATACATCTCATGTGGATGGATATCGTATTTTTTATATCTCTCATCACCTTCAAATGTCAAGAATACCTGTCTAAAGCTATAGAATGCTGTCATACCTGCTGTTACTACAAGTATAAACCAAAGGATTATATGGTCTGCATTCCAAGCTGTCTCTATAATAGCATCTTTTGAGAAATATCCAGCAAAAAACGGGATACCAGCAAGTGCAAGTGAAGCTAGACCCATATAGATATATGTCCATCTCATAGCTTTTTTCAATCCACCCATTTTAAAGATATCAAGTTCATCATGCATAGCATGCATAACATTACCAGCACCCAAGAATAGAAGTGCTTTAAAGAATGCATGAGCTGCAAGGTGGAAAAGTGCTATCCAGTAAGCTCCAAGTCCTGCTGCTGCAAACATATAACCTAGCTGAGATAATGTCGAGAATGCGATAATCCTTTTTAAGTCTCTGTTTACTAGTGCCATAGATGCTGCAAAGAATGCTACAAATGTACCAAGTGAAGCTATAAAGAAGCTAACTTCTGGAGTCAAAGCAAACAGTGGGTTCGCACGGATAACCAAAAACACCCCTGCTGTTACCATAGTAGCAGCGTGAATCAATGCTGAAACAGGAGTAGGTCCCTCCATCGCATCTGTAAGCCAAGTGTGTAGTGGGAACTGTGCTGATTTACCCATAGCCCCGATAAATAGTGCTATAGCTGCTGCATTTAAAACAGAACCACTAAGCTCTGGAAGTGCTGCAAATACTACATCATACTGTAAACTTCCTATATTCCAATATATTATAAATATACCTACTAACATACCAAGGTCAGCTATACGGTTCATGATAAATGCTTCATTTGCTGCCCATGATGGTGATATAGATGGATTTTCTTCTCTTGATACATCTGCTTTGTGATACCAAAAACCGATAAGCAACCAAGAGCATACACCAACACCTTCCCAGCCGATAAACAATCCAGCAAAGTTATCACTCATAACCAAGACCATCATCGAAAATACAAATGCTGAAAGGTATGAGAAAAATCTGTTATAACTTTTGTCATGATCCATATATCCCATAGAATAGATATGAACTACAGTTGAGACCAATGTCACAACAACCATCATAGTCACAGATACTTGATCTACCATAAATCCAAATGGAATACTCAAACTTCCTGCACTAATCCAATCCATCAACTTTACATGGATACCATGTCCCAAACTTGATATATCCATTGCCAATATAGCTGATGATGCAAATGATATAAATATCAAAGATGAAGCAACCATCCCTACAAATACTTTCTTTTCACTCATAGCAAACAGTGCTGAAAAGAGTGAACTAACTAGTGGAGCAAATAGTGCTACAAATACCAAACTCTCCATCTCTACCCCCTCATGTTAGTTAGACCATCAAGATCCAAACTACCATATCTTTTATATAATAAGATCAAAAGACCTAAACCTACTGCTACTTCACTAGCTGCTATAGCTATGATAAAAAATGCGAACATTTGTCCTGTCAAATCATTATAAAAATGAGATATCGCTGCAAATGCAATATTGACAGAGTTTAGCATCACTTCTGTAGCAAAGAAAAGCATCAAAAGATTTCTTCGTCTAAGTACACCAACAAGTCCTATAGAGAAGATCAGTGCTGAAACTACTAGATAATGTGTTAGTGTTATCATTTAGCATCCTTTTGTATAAGTATATCATCAGATGTTGTATCTTCTGTAAGACTTTGATCCATCTTTTTACCAGCTAGGATTATACCTGCTATCATAGCTACAAGCAACATAATAGCTGCTACTTCAAATGGTACAAGATATTTAGTAAAGAGTACTATACCTACATCTTGTGCATTCCCCATACCCTCATGCATAGGATACAGTGCTGCTACTTCATTACTATGAATTGGTGCTGCAAAGATAAGTACTAACATCAAAGCACTCAATCCACCAAGTAAAAATACCATAGCTTGATTTGTATTTTTTTCTTTAACATCTCTTGTCATATCAAAGAACATCATAGCGAACGAGTATAGTGCCATAACTGCACCTACATATACTATCAGTTGTACAACTCCTAAAAAATCTGCACCTAAAAGGAAGAAAAAACCTGATATAAGTACCATACCTGCTGCTAATGAAGTCATAGCATATAGTACATTTTTACTCATTACTGTAACGCTAAATAATCCTATAGTTAAACCTGAAAAGAGATAAAAGGCTATCGTTTCTATCATAATCCACTCTCCTAATACGCTAATGGTGTTTTTTTGATATTGTCATCGGCATTGACAGATACTGATCCAAATCCTTGATACTCTTGTTGTAAACTAAGATCTTCTTTTGGTGTTAGCATATCTTCAAATATAGAAAAACTCGCTCTTTGCTCACTAGCTGTCTCATATCTACTACCATGAACGATGGCTAGTTCTGGACAAACTTCAGCACAATATCCACAATATATACAACGACCAAAGTTGATAGAGTACTCACTTACCTCTTTTCTTTGGTTTTCATCATATCTAGTCTCCATTGTAATACAATTAGATATACATATCTTCTCACAAAGTCCACAACCTATACATCTATAGTGTCCACTCTCAAGAAGTCTAAGCATTTGATGTATAGCTCTATACCTTGGAGATACTGGCAACTTTTCAAAAGGATACTGTACTGTATGCATCTTATCTTTAAATAGTGCATTTATCATCTCTCTTAGAGTTACCCATAACCCTACAAAAAGTTCACCTTTAAATGTTCTACTCACAACCTGTTTAAATCTATCACTATTAGAATCAGGTGAACTTCCTAAATCTAACATAACATACTCTTGCTCACCTACATTTCTGTTTTTAAACTGTTCTAAACTCATACTCTCTCCTTACACCATTAGCACTATCGCTGTGATAACTACATTGATGACTGCTAGTGGCATCAAAACTTTCCAACAAAGCCACATCATCTGATCAGGTCTTACATGAGGCCAAGCAGCTCTTACCCATAACATCAAGAAGAAGAAGAAACCTACCTTGAAGATAATAGTAAGCCATCCAAATGCACCTTCACTATATCCACCCAAGAATACAACTGCTGCGATGATAGATATCGTAATCATATTGGCATACTCACCGATAAAGAACATACCCCATCTCATACCACTATACTCAGTAGCATAACCTGAAACAACTTCTGCTTCATGCTCTAGCAAATCAAATGGTGTTCTGTTTGTTTCAGCAAAACCTGCTATCAAAAACAGTACAAACGCAACAGGTTGTTGCCAGATAAGCCAATCAGAAACTCCACCTGCTTGAGCATTGTTAAAGTCCACAAAAGATAGTGAACCTACTATCATGATAGGTGCCAACAAAGACAATCCTGTAACAACTTCATAACTCAAAAACTGTATAGCTGTACGAGCAGCACCAATAATACCCCATTTGTTTGCTTGAGACATACCAGCAAGTAGTGGTCCATAAAGTCCTGAAGCCATCATACCAAGAACAAATAAAAGACCTATATTTAGATCAGCTGCTATTGAAGGTACAAAAGTACCACCCAAAAATGGTATCCAGCTAGGGATGGTAAAATCAGGAAATACAGGTACAGCCGAAAGAGCTATAAAAGCTGTAGCTGCTGTGATGATAGGAGCTACCATAAACATCAACTTATTTGCATTTTGAGGGATAATATCCTCTTTTGTAAATAACTTAATACCATCAGCTGCTAATTGCAAAAGCCCATAAGGTCCTACATGCATAGGTCCTAAACGACGCTGCATAAAGGCTAAAACCTTTCTCTCTATAAAAGTACCAAATCCAGCAATAGCTGATATGATAGCCATAATCATTATAGCTTTGATGATGACACCAGCTGTACCAACATGAGGTAAATTTTCTACTAATGTTGTTTCCATTACTATACGCCTTTCTTATCTTTTCGATTTGACTATTTACCAAATCTACACAATTTGCTAAGTTAGCTTATCAAATAGCAACTTAAAATGCCGTGTTATGACACTATTACCTCATAATTAATTCGTAAATGTATCAAAGCTTAACATTGATTAGTTTTTGTTTTGTAACAAAGAGTGATTTGATACTTAAATTTATGTTATAAAACAATCTATTTACTGTATAATGTCTATATCAAAAAACAAAGGATACAAAAATGCAAAATATGGATTTAGTACTTTTAGATAAGATACATCAACACTTTAAAAACTTCGATGAAGAGTTTTTAAGACTAAAGCCTTGTCGGATAGACGCTCAGACAGTTATAAACAAAATCAAAAACAAAGAAAAAGTTCTCATAGTAGATATCAGAACAGAAGGTGAAACATCTTTGATAGGATACAGCATACCAGATAGTATCAATATCCCACTAAACACTCTTTTTGAAGAAAACAATATCAAAAAACTATT
>Ga0256828_1001872_pt1 | contig 12911 bp, 11 predicted proteins | sample CV88metaG_FD_185993 | JGI IMG/M metagenome (GOLD analysis project Ga0256828, IMG submission 185993) | Hydrothermal vent microbial communities from East Pacific Rise, Pacific Ocean - CV88 | ecosystem: Environmental > Aquatic > Marine > Hydrothermal vents | place: Pacific Ocean: East Pacific Rise... | reverse complement strand
GGTGCACTGGCAGAACCGAGCGAAGTCTTTTTCGAAACCGCCCGTATCCTTCTTAAAGAGGATTTCTGGGAGGACCGTCGTGTGGTTGTTACTGGCGGCGGTACCAGAGAGAAGATCGACGAAGTACGATACATCAGCAATTTCTCTTCAGGAAAAATGGCCAAAGCAGTCTGCCTTGAACTCTATCTCAGGGGAGCGGATGTCTGCTACCTTACCACCATGGGCAACGAGGGGCTTCCCCATAGCCTCTACACCATCGATGTGGAAGATGCACAGGAGATGTTCGAGTACACCGTAGATGCAGTCAGGGTCGCAAAGAAAGGAAAGATGAGCACCGCTTCCATGAACAACACCGAAGCACCGAGGCTCATTCAAAAAGAGCCTTACCTTTTCATGGTCGCGGCCGTAGCGGATTTCACTCCCAAGTTCCCGCAGGCCGGGAAGCTCAAAAAGTCTATGCTGGGAGAGAGCTGGCAGATAGAGCTCAAACAGACCACCGACATTCTCTCCAATATCAACAAAGAGGGCCTCAAGACCGTTGCGTTCAAGGCCGAGATGGATACAGAGGAGGGCTTGAAGAACGCACAGGAGCTTCTTGCCAAAAAAGAGGTGGATGCCGTCTGCTACAACCTTCTCAAAGATGCGACAAGTTTCGGGGGAGATGAAAATGAAATTACGTTCATCACACCAAAAGAACAGATCGCACTGGGACGTGCCGGCAAACTGAAACTTGCAGAAAAAATAATAACACACGCAAAGGCACTCTCTCATGACTGATACACCGCTTCAGCATCTTGCCGTCATTATGGACGGTAACGGCCGGTGGGCGAAAGAGCGCGGGCTCAAGCGTACCAAAGGGCATGAACAGGGTGCGGAAGTGATCCGAGACATCACCACCTACTGCGCCAACCATCCGACCATCAAAAGCGTGACTTTCTACGCCTTCAGTACGGAGAACTGGAAACGCCCAAAACTGGAAGTCGATTTCCTCATGAAACTTCTGGACAGATACCTGAAGAACGAACTCGAGACTTACCAGAGGGACAATGTACGCTTTCAAGCCATAGGCAACATCGGGGAGTTCTCCAAAGCGCTGCAAAAACGTATTTACCAAACGCAGAAAGCGACAAAAGAGAATACCAAACTTACCCAGGTACTTGCACTCAACTACGGAGGAAGGGCTGAAATCACCCAGGCGGTGAACAGACTGATCTCCGAAGGGAAAAAAGAAGTGACAGAAGAGGAGATCTCCGCTGCACTGCAGACACCCTACAGTGACATCGACCTGCTCATACGCACCAGCGGGGAAGAGCGTATCTCCAACTTTCTGCTGTGGCAGTTAAGCTATGCGGAACTCTACTTCTCCCCGACCCTCTGGCCGGATTTCACCACAGAAGAACTTGATCGTATCATACACAACTACACACAGCGTACCAGACGCTTCGGAGGCCTTTAATGCTCGCTTTTATCATCTTTGTTTTCGGTGCCGTCATCGGCTCTTTTCTCAATGTTGTCATCTACCGCATCCCCAAAGGAGAGAGCATAGCCTTTCCTGCTTCCAAATGCCAAAGCTGCCAGACACCGCTGAAATGGTGGCATAACATCCCCATCTTTTCCTGGCTCTTTCTCAAAGGAAAATGCTACTTCTGCAAAGAGAAGATCTCTGCACAGTACCCTGTGGTCGAAGCCCTGACAGGCATGATCTTCGTCGTGCTCTACTTCAAGCTCGGTCTGGTATGGTACTTCCCTTTCGTTGCCGCATCCTTTGCCGCACTTTTGGCACTGGTGATGATCGACTTCAAATATATGGCCGTACCGGACAATGTCAACATCGCGGCCCTTCTGTTCGCACTGGTACAGCCTGACTTTCTGCATGCCGCCATGTATGCCGCCATTGCCGCCGGCGGGCTCTACCTCATAGGCCTGCTCTCTTCGCTGCTTGCCAGAAGAGAAGCCATGGGAGGCGCGGATGTCATCGTGGCAGGGACCATGGGAGCACTGCTTGGATTCCCCAATTTCTTCGTTGCCATCTTCCTCTCCGCCATACTGGCGATGATCCCCTCTCTCATCAACCGGGAGAATGGTGTACCGTTCGTACCGTTCCTGGCCATGGCAACCTTCATTGTCTACATTTACGATGCAGAATCCGCGCAGCTTCTGGAGACGATCATCTATGGTTAATGTCAAAGGGTATATTTCGTCAAATTTTACCAAAGCGTTCCTGACGATCTTCCTGCCTTTTTTTCTCATTATCTCCCTGGTCTATCTTGTTAAGATATCTGCGCTTACATCGCAGATACAGATCACATTCCTTGAACTTGTCACACTCTATGGCTACTCTGTCCCCGATATTGTTTTTTACACACTTCCTATCTCATTTGTTGCTGCCCTTGCCAATGTATTGATGAAACTTTCCCAGGACAATGAACTCATCGCACTCTATGCACTGGGCTTGAAAGCCAACAAAGTCCTTAGAAGCCTGCTGCTTCTGGGTCTGCTCTTTTCCCTGCTTCTGGCAGCCATCTCTTTTTTGGCCACACCTCTGAGCAAACAGTACTACAAATCATTCAAAGAGTCAAAAAAAGCGGATGCAAAACTTAACATAGTTCCCGGAAAACTGGGACAGAAATTCGGAAATTATTATATCTATGTCAAAGAGAAAGATGAGAAAAACAATCTTTTTCACAATATTGTCATTTACAACCGTACCAATAAGAATGAAGAGCAGTTTTTCTCTTCCCAAAAAGGGAAACTGAACAAAAAGAAAAACATCACCTCCCTGCTTCTGCAGGATGGCTACGGATATACTTACAATAAAGAGAATTTGCAACAGGCAAAGTATAAAACACTTGAAGTATTCGATGCGAGCAGAAAGAGTAATTTTCATTTTGAAGCAATCGCTGCCTATTGGAATAAAGCAAAGACAGACAAAAAAATGATGCGAAAGATCCTTTTCTATATCTTTATCAGCCTGATCCCATTACTCTCTGTCTATCTCGTTGCCGCTTTTACCATGATCAACCCAAGGTACCAGGCAAACCGCTCTTTTGTTGTTATTTTTGCTGTCACACTGCTCTTTTATATGCTTGCAACCGTTCTGCAAAAATGGGGGAACGCAACGATTCTTCTCTCTTTTATCATAATACTCTCCCTCCTGGGAAGATGGCTCTTTGCACAACGTGTTGCCAGGTTTTTTTAAGGTATTGTTATGCGTGTCAAAGCAGTTATCTCCTATGACGGAAGCGCCTATGAGGGATTTCAGAGGCAAAAACGTACTCCAAAAACTGTTACCGGAGCACTTGAAAAGGCATTACGCTCTTTACAGATAGATTCCCCTGTGACAGGCAGTGGCCGTACCGATACCGGAGTACATGCCTCTGGACAGGTCATACATTTCGACCTGCCACCATTCTGGAACGACCTTGACAAACTGAAAGTGATGCTCAACAGAAAACTGCTGGAGATACGCTTTAAACACATCACTGCCGTACACCCATCTTTCCATGCGCGTTTCGATGCAAAAAAGAGGATCTACCGTTATGTTTTCAAAACTGTTCCACCCTCTGTCTTTGAACAGAAATATATCTCCTACTATCCGCCATTCAATACGGCACACCTCCAGGAAGCATTGAAATACTTTGTAGGAAAACATGATTTTTCCCTCTTTCACAAAAGCGGAAGCGATATACATACAAGTATAAGAGAAATTTGCCATACTGCATATATACAGCGTGGGCAGTACCACTATATCTACTTTCAGGCAAACGGTTTTTTAAGGTCTCAAGTAAGGATGATGGTAGATGCTGCCATGCAGTGTGCCAGAGAGGAGATGCCACTGACAGCACTTTTGGAACAGCTCGGATGTGTAAAAAAGCACAGCACGAAGCTGGCTCCTCCACAAGGGCTTTATTTGGCAAGAATACTATACTGAATGTTGTAGCTTCTCCTTGACATTTTCAAGGTTGGCCTTTTCATCCATCACTTCACAGCAATAGTCCTCATCTTCGGTACTCTCATACACCAAAGCAAAAGGCTTAGCCCCATTGTCACGTATAATATCAGCGATCATACACTTCATTGTTTTAAAAGGATCTGCATCGTAGATGACAAATTGGTATTGGGTATCGTCAAGTCTATCCATAAACTCCTGGTCATCCGTCACGATATCCATAGTGTATCCAAGATTGTTCAGAATACTTCCATAGAGATTTGCGATCAAAGGCAAAGCATGGAAAACAAGCACATCCACTTCTCTTTTCTCTTCCAATGCCTCCGCTGCAGGTACACCCTCTTCTTCAACAGCGTCTTCTACACTCTTTTCTTCAATATGCTCTGAAGGAGATTCCTCCGTTCCGGATTCTTCCATCGACATTCTTTCAGTTTCTGTTTCAGTTTCGGTCTCTGTCTCTATAAGTGCCTCTTCCGTAGTGATCTCTTCTTCCGGCATCTCTTCTGGAACAGTGCTGGATTCTTCTTCAACAGTGCCGTGCGCTTCTTCCATCATATTTTCTGAAAGTGAGATATCCTCTTCGCTACTTTCATCGATACCGGATTCTTCATCTGTATCATTTTTATTCACACGTACTACTTTACTTGCAAAATACTCCTGGATCAGTGCGATAAGCGCATCGAGTTCTATCGGCTTGGAGAGATAGTTATCCATTCCCGCTTCCATATATTTCTCTCTGTCCCCTTCCAGGGCATTGGCTGTCAGCGCAACAATCGGGATATGGTGTTTTCGATATTTCTCTTCATATTCCAATATCTCTTCCGTGGCTTCGATACCGCCAAGTACGGGCATTTGAATATCCATGAAAATAATATCGTATTCATTCTCCATACGCAGGTTCACAGCCTCTTCACCATTGTTTGCCAAAGTGACTCTCAAACCTAAACCGTTCAAAACATTTTTGATCAGTTTCTGGTTGATACTGTTATCCTCAGCTACAAGGGCATGAATATCTTCAAATACAATATTTTCATTCTCTTCCTCTGCCAGAGGGGATTTCTTCTTTTCAATCTCTTCATAGACAACATCAAGCGACTTGATGGTTTTAGTAAAGTTAACCGGTTTATACAATACCCTCGCGATACGGTCCTGAATATTGTCAATCGTATGTTTTTTATCTCCCGTTGTCATCAAAATAATCTTGGTATCAAGATCAAGATATTTTTCAAGTTCATCTTTTCTCTGATGGTACTTGTGGTCTATAAACAGCACATCCGGCAAGTTTGACGGCTCCTCTTCCAGTACTTCGTCACCATAATATATTTTCAGCCTGGCTCCCATGGCATCGATATAGTCTTTAAGATTTTGGCTATACGCCTCCACCTCTTTGTTCGGCACAACCAATCCGACAGTAAAGCCATGCATATTGAGCATTTTTCTTGCTTCGGTATGCATTGATTTTTCAAGCTTCAGCGTGAAGAAGAATGTAGAACCTTCATCCTCTACACTCTCTATCTCCAGTTCACCACCCATAAAGGTAACCAGTTTACCGGAAATAGCCAGGCCAAGCCCCGTACCTCCAAACTTCCTGCTCGTACTGACATCTGCCTGGGAGAATGCATCGAAAATCTTGCTTTTCTGCTCTTCTGTAATACCGATTCCCGTATCTTCCACAGAGAATTTTACCGTTGTATCGGTATCACTTTCATCTACCTTCTCTATACGGACATCCACACGCCCATTCACCGGTGTAAATTTGATCGCATTACTGATAAGGTTGACGATGACCTGTGAAATTTTCGTAGGATCGCCTATTACCGGCGTAGGCAATGATGGATCGATATAGATACCAAATTCAATCTCTTTTTCCGCAGCTCTTGCCGCATAGGATTCAACAGCCGACTCAAATTTTTCGACAGGGTCAAATTCAATCGCTTCAAGCTCTATCTTGTCCGCTTTGATCTTTGAGAGGTCAAGGATATCGTTAACAATGGTCAAAAGGTTTTCGGAACTATGCTCGATAACCGTAATGAACTCTTCCTGCTCATCCGTCGTTGCCGTAGATTTCAACAACTGGGTAAACCCTACAATACCGTTCAGAGGAGTACGTATTTCATGAGACATATTGGCAAGGAAAAGGTCTTTTGCCTGGTTTGCTTCCCGAATCGTCTTGGCGAGAAACTTATAGATCGCGTTCGTATCACGGTTCTCAATCAGCATACCCAACTCTTTTTGCTGTTCAGTATTCAAAACAGTTTCGATATCCTTCAGCGTATCTTCAAAGAGCTGTTTGTCTTTATTGATATTATAGTAGATCATAATGAGTATCAGAAGGATCAACAGGGCAAAAAGTGTACCTGCCGCATACTGGATCACCGTCTCTTTACTCTTGGCAACCCGGGCTTCCGTCAATTCCTGTATTGTAGAAAAGAGCACACTCTGGGCAAAATCTGCATGATTCATCTTTTTCTCTACCTGAGAGGACCACTCCTCTTTTGTAACAGGATATTTTCCCGTATTGGCTCCATACAGAATCTCGACACGTTCTTTGGTACCAATCTCTCTAAACTGTTCAGGCGTTAAAGATGCATTGAGCTTTTTAACTATGGCTTTGTTCTTCAACAGTTTCAAGGAAGGCAAATTGTCATCTACCAATAGGGCATCCCACAACATCAAGTCTTTGTCACTCATCTTTTTAGCACCACTGAGTACAAAAGAAATCATTGTGTTTTCCAACTGCATATTCTCTTTCAGTGTCGTAAAATCAATATAACTTGAGAGGTATGCCTTCATTCTGACAGACGGTTCTTTTATCGCTGCAGCATTCATGCTCCCCATCAGGGTTTTGAATATTTTGTCATGATATGTTTCAAAAAAGATATTGTTATAGTCTGCACTCAATGTATCGACTTTACTTCGTGCATATTTCAAGTCACCGGTGATAGAACTGATTTCTTTCTGATATGCTGCAAAGTGCTTGTCGTTGCTTATAAATGCTTTCATATCTGCAATTGCACTGTTGACCTCTTCCCTTGAATGCTCCACGTTGTCGAAACCTGTTTTTCCGTCTTTCCCCATATAAACCGCGCTGGAAAATCTCTCTTTTTCCACTTCATCAAGCAGTTTGTCCATTTTTTTAACAAATTCTGTACTTTTGGTACTTGTCTGCATCGTTGCATATTCAGTATAGGATACATAGGTATAATAGGCAAGGACGCCAAAGATCGCAACTACCACAGAAATCAAGAAAGCAAAGATGTTTTTATTGTTTATTATTTTCATTTTTCTTTCCTCACTTATTGATTTTTACTGTGATACAGCGCAAGTTTGGAGACATAACTTTCCAAATAGGCAACCGATATCAACATAAGTTTTGGTATAAACAGATTTTCAGATTTTTCAAAATATATCCTGTTTGAATCCCATGAACGGTCCAGCGTCTCCTGTACCTGTTTTATCTCTTGCGGATAGGCATACATAGAGAGCTCCAGAAGGCTCTCTTCCACTTCTACCATCGCTTTTTTCATCTGCTCTTTGTTGGTCGGTGTATCAAAGCCGACATGAAGTGCCATATAATACTTGGTGACCCTTTCAAGCAGGTACTCCATCTTTTTTGTAACCATGAGCATTTTCTCTTCCTGAGAAAATGCATATCTGTGGGCACGTGCAATAGAGTCTGCTCCTTCAAGCAGTGTTTCACTGTAATCAAGCATTAATGCCGATTTCTCTTTATCGGCTTTTTCATCGAAAATCTGTTCTATCTGGTCTTTACTGTAGGCAAGGAATTCCAGAATATCTTTTGTATCCGCATCTTTTGTCGTTGTCGCAATGATACGAAGGTCGTTCGTCAGCTCGCCAAGCTCATGACGCAACCTTTTTTTCACCTCTGTTTTTTGCTGATGTTTGTAAAAGAAAAGGTAATCTTTAACGATCTTCTGGCTTAGATAGCGGATATTTTCCGAAGCCTCGATCACTTTTACATCCCCCCTTGTTGCAGCTTGCGTAAAAACGGTTACGGCAAGCATCAACAGGGCAGCATGAAATATCTGTTTCATTCTGTATCCTTACTTATTTATAGAGTTTTACATAAAGCCCGGTAATCTGGTTCATCTTTTTAGTGATATCATCCGTTGTATTGAATACGATCAGAGGCAGCCCGCCTTTTTCAATATTGAGGTAGAATTTATATACGATTTTCCATAACCTGTCGATCTCGTTGAGTTTTCTGTTGATCTCCGGTGTATTTGCCGGATTTTTCATCAACTGTTCATGAGACTCGTTGAACAGTTTTACCGCCGCTTTCATCTGGTCTACGGTATTTTTATCCTTGATCCCGGCCTGGTAGGCAATATAGTATTTGGCAATACGCTGTGCCAGCATACGCTGTCTTCCTGCCGTACCGACTATTTTGGATTCTTTGATCTTGACAGTCTGCTTCAATGAATCGACAACATACTGGCTACCTTCAAGCATTGATTCACTCAGGTCTATAACAAGTTGCGCATTGTCTATCGTAAAAGGTTCGTTCGCCGTTGTCTTAAAGTCTTCCGTACTCATCTCAACGAAAGCAAGAAGGTTCTTGATATCCGGGTCGTTAATGGAACGTACCAGCAGCTTATGCGCTTTTACCAGTTCATCCAGAGATTCTTTAAGCTGTTTGTTCGCTTTTGCCGGAGCGATTTTTTTACCCGCATAGAGGTAATCTTTGGCAATACGCTGGGAGAGCATTCTCTGCTTCCCTGCTATATCGATCAGTTTTACGGTATCGGAGACGACTGTCTCATCCGTTGAAGGAGCTTTGGCCTCCTGCGCCATACCCATCCCTGACAATACAAACACCGCTACTGCCGCCAAACCTATACGTTTCATTAGTTTATTTTTCATTCTCTCTTCCTTTATTTTGTTTCTAAAGCAACATACTTCTGTGTTGCACTGTTCATATTTACAAGAATATCGTTCGATTTTTTATAAATAAGTGTCGGAACGAATTTTGACTTGGACCTGTTCATCATTTCAAAGAACATAAATGACCTTTTTACTTTCGCAAGAAGTGCATTGATCTCGTCAGTATTGAGTTTAGATGCCTGTAGTTCATCCAGTGAAGTTTTGAACAGCTTCATCGCATCATCCAGTTTCGTTTTGAACTGCGGATCATCGACACCCCATACTTTCAGCATATAAAGGCTTGCCATCCTTTGTGAAAGCATTCTTTGCCTGCCTGATTTATTGACAACCTCTCCCGACGCTTTGCCTGAATCTTTGGCAAAAAGTTTGGTGGCACTGTCCGCGGCTTTCAGCAAAGCATCCATATCGACCTGAAGTTTTTCCACTTTACTTTTTTCCGGTTTTTCCAAAAGTGTTTTCCTAATAGGAGCCCAAAGTGTCTTCACCTCCTCCAGACTCTTCTTGGTCCCTTCACTTTTCGCATAAGCGATCAAAGATTCCAAATGGTCATCGAAAGCGCTGATAGTCCCGTTAAGATCCTCTCCGGGTTTCCCAAAAGTATTTCCCATACCGACCATCGCATAATCTTTTAACATTCTTTGCGTAAACATTCTCTGTTTACCCGCAATATCGACCGCATGGGTCGCACTGCTGATCTCAATAGCAAAAGCCGGCACATATACAAGTGAAGCCATAGCTATTGCGATCACGGTTTTCTTTATTTTTTTTAACAAAATATTTCCCTTAATTCGATTCTTGGGCGGCATACAAGCCGGTCACAGTATTCATATCTTTTAAAATTTCATTCGACTTTTTATAGATGAGTGACGGAATGAATTTTGAACTTGACTTATTCATGATCTCAAAGAACATAAACGATTTACCCGCTCTTTTAAGCAATTTGTCAATTTCCGGCGTATTCATATCCGACTTCATCAGCAAATTCAGGGAATCTTTAAAAAGTTTCATCGACTTACTCATCTTCTCCTGGAATTTTGGATCATTCACACCCCATACTTTCAACATATACAAACTTGCCATTCTTTGTGAAAGCATACGCTGCCGTCCGGAGATATTGATGATCTTTCCAGACTCTTTCCCCGTCTGTTTGGCAAAAAGCCCTACCGCTTCATTCGACTGCTTCAACAGTGCTTCAAGGTCTTCTTGCATCTTCCCCGCTTTTTCTTTGCTGGGAGCTTCCTGCAAAGAAGTTTTAATGGGCCCCCACATCGCTTTTACTTTTTTCAGGCTCTCCTCTGTAGCCGGATCGGTATTGAATGCGATGAGTGAATCCAGGTGGTTTTCAAATGCACCCATAATCTTTTTGAGATCCTCTCCGGGATTGCCGAAATTGTTTTCCAGCCCTACCATCGCATAATCTTTCAACATACGCTGTGTAAACATCCTTTGTTTACCCGCTACATCTACGGCTTCTGAGAGATTTTTGATCTCGATAGCCATCGTCAGCGAAGAGACGAACATTGTCAAAAATGCGATCTTTATGATTTGTTTTGTGAAAAATGACACTCTAACTCCTTTCTCCTTTAGTATCTCGTAACGTACTAAATTTCCAAAAAAGTCAAATGCTGGGAAGCAAACGTATAACTCCATTGGCAGTTTGGCAATCTTACTCCTTAAGACCCATAACTTTCCGTCCTTACTTCACAGTAAGTTTGGCTTTTTCAATTACATAGTTTATCTGTTACGTAATAAATTGTACTTTTTAGCAACTTAAATATCTATTAATAGTATCCATTATGCCAAATTTGCAAATTGGGGTTTCTTGAAATCCGCTGTTGTGAAGTAAAATTTGACAGCGATGGAAGTATAGACAGAAAGCGGCTTGACAGCCTGCTTTCCTCTTGGATGAAATACCGGTCAGTGTTCAGCCGATTCCGTTTTCTCTTCTTCTGCTTTTTCAGTAGCAGGCTCTTCTTTTGGAAGTGACGTTTCTACGCGCTTCTTGGCTTCATCGGCTTTCTCTTCAACTTCTTTTGTAAGCTCCTTGGCTTCCTTTTTGACATCCTGTGCCACTTGCTCCGCTTTCTCTTCTACCTTTGCGGCAACGTTCTCATGCTCTTCTTTACCCTCTTCGGTTTTCTCCGTTGTCTCAGAGGCCGGTTCTGCCGCCTTTTCCTTTTCAGCTTTTTCCGCTTCCGATTTTCCTTCAGCAGCCTTCTCTTCTGCTACTTCTGTTTTCTTTTCCGTTTCCGCCTTTTCTTCAACTGCCTTCTCTTTATTCTCTTCCGGCTCTGCTGCCTGCTGTACAGGCGCTTTTTCTTCAGCCGCTTTTGGTGCGGATGCAGGTGTTGATTCTTCTATTTCATCTTTAAGGTCATCAATCTCATTTTCAAGATTTGTTACCTGTTCTATATTGGCTCCATGTTTATAGACAAGTTCTCCACCTGTTTTACCCTGTTTTAAAATACCTGCCACAAAAAGAACAAGTATCAACAGATATAGTGTTTTGACCAGAGCTTTTTTAATCATGACAGAAAGAAGTTTGAATACCACAACGATCACCGATGCAAACATCAGGTAGGTTCCAAAAACCTTATGGGCTTTCAAGTCTGTCTGTGCCGCTTCATTCAGTAACGGGAAAGCTTCCTTTCCATCTACACTTCCAGTCAGATAAGCCGCCACCGCAGCTACGACCGTCAAGAGAAGCAGGAAGAAACTCGTTACTCCCAATGCTCTTTTTTTGGTAACAAGGTTGACCAGTTCCAACAGTAAAATAATTACAGGCAACGCGATGACAAAGTGGTCCACAGGGGGGTGAAGCAGTACAGGGAGCTCAAACGGCAGCTGTATCTGCGGTATATGTATAGCAGGTAGTTCCATATTTTAATCCTTTGATTTGAAATTTGACAAGTATAACATAAAATTATTGAGTTACATAGTTAAAATGGTTTGATCACAACCATAATCACAATAAATATCATAAGCAGTGTCGGTACTTCATTGTAAAATCTGAAATACTTTCCGCTTTTATAATACGGATCGTCGATCAGCCTTTTTCTGATTGCATTGAGAGAAAAACTGTATGCAATCAGAAAAGCCAGTAAAAAGAGTTTGACATACATCCATGCCCCACTCTGGAAAATAGCGGGATTCAGGTACAACATCGTTCCACCCGAAAGGATGGTCGCCCACATTGCGGGTACACCAATGTAAGCATAGAGTTTGTACTCCTGTATTTCAACCACTTCTCCAAATGCCTTGTTTTCCGCATGTTCCCTGTGGTAAATAAAAAGTCTCGGCAGGTAGAACAGCATTGCCATCCATGAAGTAAAACTCATCACGTGAAATGCCAATATCCAAGTATAATATGCCATCTATTTCTCCATTATTTCAAAATCTTTCTTACGGTAGATAACCAACTGTAATTTCTTATAATATCCAAGATGTGCATAGTGTATCTTTAGCTTGCTGCCGTTTGGAGGGGTAATTTTTCTATTTTTAAAATAGATGGGGATTTTCTTATCACCCACATAGAAGTTTCTGTTTCTGTAAATACCGCTGATCTCCCGGATGACCTCATTCTGCTTCATCTTTTTCAAAGAGCTGTAATAGTTTGCCAAATCCACTTTTCCTCTTCTTTTTAGAACGATCAGACCGGTAATCTCTTTCAACCCTTTATAACTGGAAATATCCTCTACCTCGAAGTCATACCTGTACCCCTCTTTCAGTCCGTCGACACAACCATAAAGAAAAATACCACGCCCCTGCGGCTCCTGTTTGGCCACGGCATACCTGCCACGTTTGAGGACAACGGTTGCATTTTCAAGTTTGACAGGCCGGGAAAGCGTGTCAGCCAAATAGAGGTCAGAGATCTTTTTCGTATAAACTTTTCTTGACCGTCTGTCCGTATCCAATGTTTTATAAGGGTGTGTATCAAACAGTGCATACACGGGCAGATGGTCCGAATAGCCTTTCCCTGTATGTTTTCCGTGTTTATACTCCCAATGGTTGACATAACCTTTTTTGGTGAACAGATATCCGGATTTAAATACAGTGA
>Ga0256828_1001871_pt1 | contig 12925 bp, 12 predicted proteins | sample CV88metaG_FD_185993 | JGI IMG/M metagenome (GOLD analysis project Ga0256828, IMG submission 185993) | Hydrothermal vent microbial communities from East Pacific Rise, Pacific Ocean - CV88 | ecosystem: Environmental > Aquatic > Marine > Hydrothermal vents | place: Pacific Ocean: East Pacific Rise... | reverse complement strand
CAAAAAACAATATTGAGTGGCTTGATAAAGAGTTTAATGACAACATCTGGAAGATGGCCAAAAGTATGTGCTCTCAAGAAGATTATGCCGGTCAACATGACTGGAGACTGCCAACACTCAAAGAGCTACAATCTCTCGCTACAGATGAAGAGCAAAAGGCTCTCTTTATGCACATATATGATGGACTTTACTGGGCAAGTGAGGAAGAGGATGAGTTTTCAGCCTATGCCATCTATATAGGCAATGGTTTTAAATCTTCCAATGACAAATGCGACAAATATCTCTACTTATGTGTTCGTAATAAGTAGTATAAACTCTTTTATCTCTTAATATTACACTAACATTGAAGCTATATAATAGTTGTAGATAACATTTGGAGGTGTATTATGTTAAGAGTTTCAACTTTTTTTCTTCTTTTAATTGGTAGTGTTTCACTCTATGCAAGTTCTGCAGAAGAGCTTATAGAGCAAAACGGCTGTCTCTCATGCCATGCTGTTGCAAGTAAAAAATCAGCACCTGCCTTTGCGGGTATCGCTATGCGTAACAAACGCTTTGAGGGTGAAAATGCCAAAGCTGTCATTATGAATAGCATAAAACATGGCTCTTCTGGAAAATATCCACGCTTTTTGGATATGGAGATGCCATCATTTTCAAACTTTTCAGATGCAGAGTTAAGTAGCATTGCTGATTATATCTTAGCGCAGTCATCAAAAGCTAAACGTCAAGGTGGTGGCGGAATGGGTCGTGGCCAATGATGAAATACCTTCCTTTCTTTGATGAAGTACCAACGATTGTACTTTATGATGATTTGAGTCAGTTTTTAGGTGTCAATGACGATGGTATCATTGAGATTACCTATCTTGATATTGTAAAAACTGCAGGACATAGTTGCGCTACAGTAGCGGGTGCATATCTTATAGCACTCAAAGGACTACAGGCCCTTTTTGGTAGAGATATTCCAAAAAGGGGTCATATAAAAGTAGAGTTAAAACGTACTCCACGTGAGGAAAATGCAGGTGTTGTAGGGTGTGTTCTCTCTAACATTACAGGAGCTACTGCTGATTATGGTTTTGGTGGTATACCTACGGGTCAGTTTAACAGACGTGATTTACTTTTTTTTGGTGTAGATATTGACTGTGATGTCCGTTTGACACGTTTAGATACAGGTGAGAGTGTCTGTGTTGACTATAAGCCACAGCGCGTTGTTAATCCTATGGCAATTTTAATGAGTGCTATAAAACCAGATGCAAAAGAAGAAGATGTTCGAAATTTTCCAGAGCGCTTTCAGGTAATGGTCCAAGAAGTTTTTGCAAACGCAGACAAAGTTATAGATATAAGAAAAGGATAGGAATGAAGTATAGTATAGCTCTTCGCATTTGGCACTGGTTGAATGCTTTTGTTGTATTAGGCTTGTTGGGGACAGTTTTTTTACGAAAAACTTTTTTGAGTTGGCGAACGAACTCTGAAATTATCATGACAAAACTCGCAGAAATCAATGTAGTAATCACACAAGAACAAGCAAAAGTAATAGCAAAGGCAATACGTGCTGGAATGTGGGAGTGGCATATCATTTTAGGCTATACTTTAGCTGCTTTAGTGCTTTATCGTATCATTCTTTTTGTAATAGACAAGAGTAAAAGAAAAAGTTGGAGTGAACTTGATACCCATAAAAAGATGGTACAAATCTCTTACTATATCTTATATGCTGTTCTTTTGTTTATGAGTATAAGTGGCTTGGTAATTCACTTTTATGATACATTGGGTTTAAATAAAGAGAGTGCACATGATATAAAAGAGATGCATGAACTCATCTATAACTACTTACTTATTTTTGTACCACTCCATATTGCAGGTGTTGTTATCGCTGAGAACAGAGGTGAAAAAGGGCTTATCTCAAGTATGATAAATGGCAAAGAGTGTTAAAAGGCACTCTTTTATAATACGATACGAATACCAACAGGACAGTGGTCTGAACCCTCTATATAGTCAAGTATAAAGGCATCTTCAAGATTCTCTGCCAAATCTTCACTTATAAAGAAGTAGTCTATTCTCCATCCGACATTTTTTACGCGTGCATTGGCACGGTAACTCCACCATGAATATCTATCTACTTCATCACCATTTACATAGCGAAAAGTATCAATGTAGCCATGCTCAAGTAATTTATCTATCCAAGCTCGTTCTATTGGCAAAAAGCCACTTGTTTTAGAGTTTGCTTTTGGGTTTTTGAGATCTATCTCACGGTGTGCAGTATTGACATCACCACAGATGATGATGCTCTTGCCATCCTCACGCAAGGCTTCACAGTGCGCCAAAAAGTCATCATAGAACTTCATTTTGTATGCAAGTCTATCATCATCTTTTTGTCCGTTTGGAAAGTAGACATTAAAAAGAACAATATCATCATAGTGCGTCTCAATAATGCGCCCCTCATGCATAGTGTCAATCTCAGGACATGTTGAGTGATAGTCACTTTTTAGCGCGCTAAAAGTAGCTGTACCACTATAGCCTTTCTTTTCTGCTGAGTTGATGATTACTTCTGTAAACTCTTTTTCAAAAAGATTATCTGGAATCTGCTCTTTTTGAGCTTTTATCTCTTGAAGACATAAGATGTCCGTATCACGTTCATCTATCCATTTAAGTGCTTCTTTATTTGCAACAGCACGAATTCCATTGACATTCCATGAGATTATTTCAATTGAATCTGACATAAATTATTCCATTTTGTGAAGGGATTTTACTATATAGTAAATTATATAGTGATTTTGAGGAAACTCCCAAAAGATGGGAGTTTATAAGCAGAATTTATACGAAGTCTACTTTTGTTAAGTGGTGTTTTAGACCAAGTGATTCTGGAGTACAACCAAGTGCTAAACCTACCATTTGTTGCATATGAAGAACCGGAAGTTCAACTTCACGACCAATTGCTTCACTTGCATGCTCTGTTTGTGTGTCAAGTTTAAGATGACAAAGAGGACATGGTGTTACCATCCAGTCTGCATTGTTATCCATCGCACCTGCGATTGCATTTCCTGTAAGGATTGCAGCAGTTTTTGGTGCTTGAAGCTCAACATGGAAACCACAACATTTGTTTTTCTCTTCATAGTCAACATTTTGACCACCACACGCAATGATAAGATCATCAAGTGAAGTAGGGCGGTATGCAGACTCTGGAGTCTTGTGTGTCTCATTTTGAAGCTCTGAAGGACGAATGTTGTGGCATCCGTAAAATGGAGCAATGTTAAACTGGCTAAGAGGTGTTACAACCATCTCTTTGATTTTATCTAGACCAATGTCATCGATAATAGCATATAAGAAGTGAGTAATATCAGAAGTACCTTTGTACTCTAAACCAACCTCTGCAAGTTTCTCGTTTACCTTCGCTTTTAGCTCAGGATTGTTATCTAGTCTGTGTTTTGTCATAGCAGTGTTAAGCTGACAAGTATTACAGATAGTAACCATTGTAAGACCATGCTTCTCAGCATAAGCGATGTTTCTAGCATTAAGAACTAGAGATAAGAAGTCATCATAATCTTGTAGGTGAGAAGCTCCACAACAAGAAGCCTCTGTAAGTTCTACAAGTTCGATGCCAAGTTTCTCAGCTACTGCCATAGTAGACATCATCTGCTCTGGAGTACTCTGTTTTGCTGTACATCCTGTAAAAAGTGCGTATCGTAATTTTTCCATTCTTTAACTCCTAGAACTTTGCAGTTGATGAAGATTTAACAAGTTTTTGAATCTCATCAAGGTTAGTTGATTTTGTGATGCCCCACGGTGGAACAATTTTCCCTTTTTTGAACATCTTGAGTGCTACAGGGATGTGTTTAACGATAGCTGGACCCTCAGAGTACAGAACAAGTCCACCCTCATCAAGTACACCGTTTTTCTTAATAGAGTTAACAAATCCAACAGCGTGACGAGTTGCAACATTGTTCTCTGCCACACCCTCTTGGAATGCCATCTGGTGTAGTTTTGTTATCTTAGCGATAGGGTTGATATCTTTTGGACAAACCTCTGCACACTCAAAACATTTAACACAGTCCCAAACACCTTGACCCATTTTGTTAACAGTTTTAAGACGCTCTGTATCTTCATCACGAACATCAGCTTCAAATCTGTAAGCTGCTGCAAATGCTGCAGGACCAAAGAACTCGTCATTTACTTCTACAACCGGACAAGCATAGTGACATGCACCACACTGAATACAGAGATCTGCTTCATCAAGTTTCTCTGCATCTTCCGGTGAAACAAGGTTTTCACTCTCTGGGTGCTCATCAACTTCTGTTACAACATAAGGAGTGATAGCATCATGTTTCTCCCAGAAGTCAGCTTTGTCAATGATCATATCTTTGATAGCGCGTTTCTTGCTTAATGGCTCAAGTACAAGTTCTTCACCGAAAAGATCGATCATATCGTTCATACTCTCTTTACATGCAAGTGTGCTTTTCCCATTTACTTTGATAGCACATGCACCACAGATACCGTGACGACACGATCTTCTGTAAGAGAAACTTCCATCGTGATCCCATTTGATTCTGTTTAAGATGTCAAGTACAACCTCTTCAGAAGTTACTTCCATCTCATAATCATCGTAGTATGGAAGGTAGTCTTCCTCAGCATTAAAGCGGAATACTTTAAACTTTACTTTTTGTGTAGTAATTTTATGTTCCATAAGGTATCCTTAGTAGTTTCTTGCTTTGAGTTCATGTTTACCAAGAACAACATCCATATAATCTAGGTTGATGTTTCCTGTTTCATCCATGTAAGCCATTGTATGTTTTAAGAAGTTTTCATCATCACGCTCTTGGAAATCTTCTCTATAGTGTGCACCACGACTCTCTTGTCTTGCAATTGCACTCTCAACAATAAAGAGTGAGTAATCAAGCATGTGACCAAATTCGATAGCTTCTTGTAGTTCAGTATTGAAGATGTTTGACTGGTCTTTGATACGGATGTTTTTAAAACGCTCACGCAGCTCTTTTACTTTTGCTACAGCGATCTCTAGAGACTCTTTTGTTCTAAATGCACCTGCATTGTCACTCATACAGTGTTGTAGTTCATCACGAAGTACAGTTACACTCTCAGTACCATTGTTTTTCATAATGAAATCAATCTCATCAAGTGCTGCTTTTGCGTCTTCTTCGCTTGCTGGGCGTAGTTCGATATTGTCAAGGTCATTAACCATTGTTTTACCAACAAAGCGACCAAAAAGAAGTGCTTCAAGAACAGAGTTTGCACCAAGGCGGTTTGCACCGTGAACAGATACACAAGAACACTCACCAGCAGCGTAGAAACCTTCTACAAACTCTGAGTTGTTTTTGCGAACATGTCCGTCAATGTCAACTGGAATACCACCCATAGAGTAGTGTGCCGTTGCAGAGATAAGGATAGGCTCTTTAATCATGTCTAGACCTAAGAAAGTCATAGCAAGTTCACGAAGCTCTGGAAGCTTGTTCATAATAAGCTCTTCACCAAGGTGTGTTACATCTAGATAGACTGCATCTTTTCTTGGACCTACACCACGACCTTCACGGATCTCATTAAGGATAGCACGAGCAACAACATCACGAGAAGCAAGTTCAAGTGCATTTGGAGCATATTTTTCCATAAAGCGTTCACCCTTAGAATTGTAAAGGCGTCCACCTTCACCACGAGCAGCTTCAGAAATAAGTACACCGTTACCTGAAAGCCCAGATGGGTGGAACTGTACAAACTCCATATCTTCTAAAGGAAGACCGTGACGCGCTACGATACTAAGACCATCACCTGTGTTTGCGTGAGCATTTGAGTTGATTTTATATGCACGAGCATATCCACCAGTTGCAAACATTACAGATTTTGCATTAAAGATTGCCATTTGCATATCACGAATGTTAAATGCTACTACACCAGATACTTTTCCATCTTTATAGATGATGTCTGCTGCATACCATTCATCCCAAAACTTTACACCAACACGCATAGCTTGTTCATATACAGTTTGAAGAAGAGTTAAACCTGTTCTGTCTTTTGCATAACATGCACGAGGAGAGCTCTGTCCACCAAATGGACGCTGTGCAATCTTACCGTCTGGAGTACGACTGAATGCTGCACCCATTCTCTCTGCCCAGCGAATAGTCTCCGGTGCATTTTTACACATAAACTCAACAGCATCTTGATCTGCCAAATAGTCAGAACCTTTTACTGTGTCAAACTCATGAAGCTCAACAGAGTCCTCATCGCTAAATGCTGCATTGATTCCACCTTGAGCTGCACCTGAGTGACTTCTCAATGGATGTAATTTTGTAATAACAGCAACTTTTTTGCCTGCATTTTGCAACTCTCTAGCTGCTGCACATCCCGCAAGACCGGCACCAACTACGATTGCATCGTAAGTATAAATAGGAATACTCATTAACCCATCCTTCAATAAAGAACTAAAATAATGCTGATTGTAGCGCAAATTGCCTTAGCAAAGGTTAAAGAGGGAGTTTGTCGTGAGGAAGTTGAAGTTTGTTACTATTTGAGACATATAAAAGGAAGTAATGTTAAAAGTCCTTTTGCGCTACGTCTCTGTTTTGTAAGATTTTGTTTTTTCCTATGGTTTTTGCATAGACGAGAATCTCTTTAGCTTTTTTGATGGCTTCTTCAAGTGAAGTATTGTTCGGTTTAATAACGAATCCACCACTCACTGTTACACTTGTGCTACCAATACCAGGGATAGTAAATTTAAGTTCAGCAATACTTTCTCTGATTGTTTCAATATCTTTAAAAGCTTGCTCTTTTGATGGTCTTGAAAAAATAAGTGTGAATTGATTGTAGTCTGTCCTCGCAACAACATCAACAGGTAGTTCATGCAGTGAAATAGTATAGGCAATTTTACGTAAAATGGTCTGTGTTATCTCTTGTGAAAATGCACGGTTTGATTTTGAGAAGTTGTCAATTTCCAGTACTGCTACAGCAGTAAAGTTGCTTCCTTTGAGATTTTTTTTCTGTGCATATGAATGAATAAGACCTTTATAGTTGTTAATTCCAGTTAGCTGATCAATAAGTTCAGGATTTTCATTTTGCATATGTTTGCGTTTCATTCTAAGAGCAAGAGCATCTGCTTCTTGTGTATAGAACTCTTGTGTTTTTTGAGATTTTTCTATTTGTAATAGATGTTCTATATCTTTATAAAGAGAAGCAAGCACTTTTCTATAGTAAAGTGTTGCAAAAAAGATAAGGATAAATATTGCAAATACTATATTTTTTATTAGATTGAATTTCTCTTCATTGTAGCGAATATTTTTTAGTAACATTGAATCTATATATTGAGTAACACGAAAAAGAGCTTTTTTGAGCTTTTCTTTATTTGCTGCAGCCAGTTTTGTATCATTTATATTTACATAGTAATCATGAGCTGCTTTATTAAAAGCAGTAATAAGCTGAGAAAGCTTTTGGATATCTTGCATATACTCTTTATCATTACCAAGAAGATATTTGTCTGTAAAATCATATTTGTAAAGTATTTTGAGTTTATCTATCTCTTGATGAAGCATATTGCTTTTCCCATTGAATTCAATAAGTGCAAGATCTTTGTCACTGATATCAAGATGTGTCAGTGAAAGTACTATCTCTTTTTGATAGCGGAGATTGTCAACCTTTTCAAATGAGAGTTTATGCTCCAGCACCATTAATGTAGCAAAAAAGGCTACAAACATAACAAAATAAAGATAGGTTTGTAGTGAAGAAAATATTTTTTTCATCGAAGTTTTCATAGTTGTTTTTTCCTAAATAATGATATAATTATATACATTCTATATTGCCACTAGTAAAGAATAGCTTAAGAAGAAAGAAATTATATTGAATTTAGAAAATTATTTTATATCACTTTTTAACAATAAAGCCATAGGTGATGATGCTGCAGTGATAAATGAATACATATATTCTAAAGATGCTTTTTTTGAAAATGTTCATTTTAAAAAAGAGTGGATGAGTTACGAACAGATAGCAAAGAAGGCTATGCTGGTTAATATTTCAGATGCAATTGCTATGAATGCAGAGCCGAAATATATTCTTTTGAGTGTTGCAATGCCTAAGAATATTACAAAAAGTGAGATGAATTCTTTAGCAGAAGGCTTTAAAAGCATTGCTTTTCGTTACAAGTGTGATATAGTTGGTGGTGATACTATTAGTAACACTAAACTTGATATTACTATAACGGTAATATCTAAATCTAAGCGTCCACTTTATAGAAAAGGTATAAAAAACTCTTATCTTTTAGCATATACAGGCAAGCTTGGTAACAGTGCAAAAGATTTAAAAAAACTTTTTCGTGGTGGAAAAATTCATAAGCAATCAAAATTTGTAAATATAGAGTTACGGGATACTTTTATAAAAAAAAGCTCACGTATTTTAAAAGCAGGTATGGATATATCTGATGGACTTTTTAGTGACTTAGAAAAATTGTTGGGTATCAATAAACTTGGCATAGAGTTTTTTTATAAAGTTCCCAAAAGTATCGCATGCAGCGGAGAAGAGTATGAAATGCTTGTTGCTTTTGATAAACGTGACAGAAAAGCAGTCAAACGAAGAGCAGTGCAAAGTAGAACACCACTGAATATCTTTGGAAAAGCTACGAGAAATCGTTATAAAAACAGATGTAAAGCACATCATTTTTAAAAAATTAGGAAAAATATGGACAGATTTTATTCACTTGCTCACGCAAGTATTGATTTTCACTTTAAACAATCACCAAGAGACTTCGTTGTAGAAGAGATACCACTCTATGAGTTCAGTGGAGAAGGGGAGCATCTTATACTCTTCATTCGTAAAAAGAATCTCTCAACAACAGAGATGATAGGCAAAATCGCCAGATATCTTGGTATAAAGAACAAAGAGATAGGTTATGCGGGGTTAAAAGACAAGCATGCCATGACAAAGCAGTACATCTCGCTTCACAGAAAACATGAAGAGGCGATGGATGCTTTTGAGGACAAAGAGATAAAGATCATCTCAAAAACGTATCATAATAACAAGATACGAATAGGGCACTTAAAGGGGAATCGTTTTTATATTCGTCTTAAAAAAGTAAACCCAACCAGTGCCAAAAAGATAGACCAGGCACTCAAAAATATTAAAAAACAGGGTATGCCAAACTTCTTTGGATACCAACGTTTTGGCAATGACGGCAACAATCATATCTTAGGAGAGAAGCTTGCAAAAGGGGAGGCGCGTGAGCGAAACCCTCGTGTAAAGAAGCTCCTTATCAATGCTTATCAGTCACACCTTTTTAATCTCTGGCTCTCACGTAGACTAGAGATCAATTCACTTGTAAGTAGTTTTGAAGCAAGTGAGCTTGAAGCACTGCTTAATATGCCAAATAATGAAATACAAAAGATGAAAAAACAAAAGCATCCATTTAAACTTATTAACGGTGATGTTATTGAGCACTATCCGCACGGAAGACTTTTTGAGTTTTTAGGTGATGAAGAAGATATAGAGCGTTTTGAAGCTAGAGGTGTGAGTCCAACAGGGCTGCTGCCTGGTAAAAAGGCTCGTATCGCCTCTATGGAAGCACGTGTGATAGAAAAAGAGTACGATGATGCAATAAATGCAGATGGTGCACGCCGTTATGCATGGGTATGGCCAACAGATATAGAGGGGCGTTTCAATCAAGTAGAAGCGCAGTATGAGTTAAACTTTACACTACCAAAAGGCTCATATGCAACAGTGCTCATCGAAGAGATAGCCAAAAGAAAAATCAACTAAGTCTAAAACCATATTTCAAAATACTCTCTGACGAGGACAAATCCTCCCTTTGGTCTGAGCCTCATCAGAGAGCATTTTAAAATATTACTTTAGTGAAGATTTTATTTAAAATGAAAAAATTATAAAGGTACAGAATGGAAAAAAAACATATAACATCAGCAATATCACAAACATTTGGAAAATTTGCATCTAAAGAGTTTCCTTCATGGTTTCAAAATATAGTCAATAAAAGCTATGTAGGTCTTATGGGACTTGATATGAGTGAGTTTCATGCTCCAAGCAGCTACAAAAGTCTCAACGCACTCTTTACACGTCATCTGTGTGAGCCAAGAAGTTTTTCTTTGGCTGCAGAGGATTTTATATCCCCTTGTGATTCACTTATCTCTGAGTGTGGCAAGCTTGTTGATGATTATGCTTTGCAGATCAAAGGTATGCGTTATAAGACAGATGAACTTCTAGGGCAGAACTTTACACAAGAAGAAAAAGCACAGGTGCATGACGGTGACTTTATCAACTTTTATCTCTCTCCTAAAGATTACCACCGCTACCATATTCCAACAAATCTAAAAGTACTCAAAGCGGTGCATATTCCTGGGAAATTTTATCCTGTAAACTTTCCATCACTCAAAAAGCGTCTCAATCTCTTTATAGAGAATGAACGTGTAGTTATTCAGTGTGAGACGATGCAGGGCAAACGTTTTTACATGGTACTGGTATCTGCACTTAATGTTGGCGTGATGAAAGTGGCTTTTGAGCCTCGCATACAGACAAATGCAGATGTTGAAGGTGAGCGTGTTTATGAGTTTGATAATCTCTATCTTGATAAGGGTGATGATTTTGGATGTTTTGAGATGGGTTCAACGATAGTCATTATCTCTGAAAAAGATATGTTTAAAGAGATCCTTGTTAAAGCTGGCGATAAAGTAAAATTTGGTCAGACGATAGCAAAGCTTAATATATAGGTATTTTAATCCCTATTATTAAGCTTTTAAAACCATATCAGGGTTGATCTTTATTTTAAAGTGCAATCCCTTTGCGCTTGGTTCTATACTGATTTCTGAGTGTAGTTTCTCTGTAATAAGATTGTAGACGATATTCATACCAAGCCCGCTACCACCTTGTCCTCGAGCTGTAGTGAAAAATGGATCAAAAATCTTTTTTTCCACCTCTTGAGATATACCTTTTCCATTGTCTTTATAGTGAAGTATAACAGAACCATCTTCTTCTTTTTGACTTGAAACTTCGATAGTGTTTTCTTGACCATATTCAAACCCATGCTTGATTGAGTTTAACATCAGATTGGTCATGATCTGAGTAACGGTTCCCGGATAGCTATTGAGTTCAATTTTTTCATCTATATTATTTACAAATTTAACCTGTTTTCTTTTAAACTCATTTCTAAGACTAATAGCGATCTCATCAAGATACTCTTTGAGATTAAACTCTCGTCTGTCATCAATATTTTGATCAACTGCTATATGTTTAAAGGAGTTGATGATATTTGCAGCATTTTCCAAGCTGGAATGAATGGTCTTTGTCAGCTCTTTGAGTGTTGTAAGAGTACTTTCAAACTGTTCTTCTGTTAACTCATCCTCATTATAACCTTTATAGAGCTTATCTACTTCAAAAGAGACTTGAGAGATACCTGTAAGACTGACACCAAGAGGTGTATTTACTTCGTGAGCTACTCCTGAGACCAAAGAACCAAGTGAGGCCATCTTCTCAGAGATGATTAGCTTCTCTTGCGTACTTTGAAGCTCTGTTATGGCATCTTTTAACTCTCTTTCTGTTGTATTTACAAGATGCATTAAAGACTTTAGTGTGGAGTTTTCTACATCTTGTCTTTTGTATTGTGTTTGAAACTTGGCTTCACTGTTTTCAGAAAGAGAGAGTATGGTTGTTGTGATGTTTAAAATCTGTGCAGACTCTCCTGTACTGAAAAACTCTCCGTAAGTAAAAAAGCCTGCTGTAGGTGCAATGGCGTTTAGAAGCATAAACTCTTGTTTGAGATCCTCTTTAAAAAAGTTTTTTCTAACAGAGCAGGAGTAGATAAAAATAGCTTCACTTGGATGTTTTGAGATATCATTACTAAAGTTGTAAGCGTTGTTGAGCAGTTCTGCTACATTTCCAAGGGAAAATCGAACTTTATCGCCTTCTTTAAAACCTCCCGCATAGGTAAAAGAGTTGTCATCATTGACAGCAACTATGGAGCGAGCGATATCTGTTTGGTTCTCATGCTTTAAAAGAGGAAAAGCAATAATAGAAGCAGGCATACCAATAACAATATCATCACCAAAATAGTATTTGTAAACATCTAAAACTGGCTTGTTGTCAATCTCATAGACGGTATTGCCTTTTGCCTTGGTGATTGTAAGTTCTTTACCTATTGGAGTCCAGTTTAAAGCAGCTTTATTGTAGACCTGTAGCACATCAGAGTGTAGGGCAGTTACAACCATTCCTTGCGTAAAGGTTTGATCTCCTTTGAGTAAAAATGTCTTTTGAAACTGATTATTATCTCCGGCATTACCACCAGAGACGATGATTTTGTTTGCAATAGACTCCACACCATCCAAAAAGGGCTGTGGATCACCTGTGAGGGTACTGTTAAAACAGATGAGCGCTTTTGTGTTGTTGTGTATCATCTCTTGAGCTGCTTTGACACCGGCATCAAAACTTAAATCTTCAAAATGGTATGTTTGAACCTCTGTTTTTTCAAACAGACAAAAAGAGATCAAAATAGTTCTCTCAAGCATCTCTCCACCTAAGATCTCACCATCTGTAGTGGTACCGACAATCTTAATATCTGGAATTTGAGACTCTATGAACTTTGCCAAATCCATAACTTTTTGTTCATCTAAAATGCCAATAAAGACCTGTGCCAGTATAGATGTGTACTTTTTTGGAATATTTTGTTCTATATACTCCTGAAGTTCTTTGTGTGTCGTAAATCTATGGTTAAAGACTTGCATATTTATTCCTCTACAATATATGGTTCAGGTTGTGGCTCTCCCAAGTGAAAACCTTGTCCATACTCAATATCAAACTCTTTGACTTTTTCTAAAACTACTTCATCGCAGATAAACTCAGCTACGAGCTTTATGCCTTTTTCTTTTGCAAAAGTTTTGATTGTTTTGACAATGATATGGCTGTTTTTGGAAGTAGTAATGTTTCTTATAAAAGAACCATCAATTTT